>OHWY01000457.1_pt1 | contig 11032 bp, 8 predicted proteins | sample 1579801 | NCBI WGS metagenome assembly OHWY01 (sample SAMEA3882536, study PRJEB24775) | human gut metagenome | biome: human-associated habitat; feature: intestine environment; material: feces | place: Netherlands | collected 2009/2010 | reverse complement strand
CATAATGATCCGTATCAGAAGAATTATGAAGAAGATATCCTGCAGGAGAGAACGGATATTGTCGGGCACTTTAGAATATCGTAGTGGCAAAGCACTGTGAAATATTACCGGATTTCACAGTGCTTTTTTAGTGTATTTTTCAATATGTCTTTTTATGACAATTCTTTTAATAATAAAGGCCGCTCATCTGATGTTGTATTCTCAGCAATCACATCACGGACATTCTGCATACGCATATCCAGGTCGGCACTGATCTGTGCACAGGCAAGCATCTCATCCTCCAGATATTTTGCTTTGTCAGCCGGGATATCTTTCTTGTAACGCAGTTTATGTTCCAGACTTGCCCAGAAATCCATCGCAATCGTACGAAGCTGTACTTCTACAGTCATGTTACGTTTTCCGTCCTGTAAAAAGATTGGTACACTGACGATCAGATGAAGACTGCGGTATCCGCCCGGTTTTGGATTCTTGATGTAGTCTTTCTTCTCAAGAAGTGTGATGTCGTCCTGGGAAAGCAGGCAGTCCGCAAGCATATAGATATCATCCGGAAAAGAACAGATGACACGGACACCGGCAATATCATGGATATTTTCTTCAATAGAAGAAAGGGTGAGCGGTATATCCTTTTTACGGATCTTTTTGATCAGGCTTTCCATGGATTTGACACGGGATTTGATATCTTCAATCGGATTGCGGTCATATTCCAGGGAATACTGTTCGTTTAATACTTTGAATTTTGTCTCTACTTCCATGATGGCACATTGATAATAGGACATCTGTTTCTCTATTGGTTTCATATTTTTATTAACAAAATCCAGAAATTCGTCAGACATCAGATTGTTTTTGACGAAGCGTTCTTTGCGTTGTTCTATAAATGTTTCGAGAGGTTTCACGTTGCATTTCTCCTTTCGTTATCCAGAAATATTTTAGCATATCTGTAGTTGAAATTCTATCAACAGAGGGAAGCTTTTATGGGGGAATGCGACAATGTGAAAGAAGTGTATTAGTTGCACAAAATCAAGTCCAACAGTCGGATGTGTTCACATGCAAAAGTTTTCGTGGTAAGATAAATGACATAACATAAGATATAAAGAAATAAATCATAAGGAAGTGTAAGTTTATGAATTCCAGATACAAAGGAATATTTTTTATTACATTATCGGCGTTATCATTTGCATTTATGAATGCGTTCGTAAGGTTATCCGGTGATCTGCCTTCGGTACAGAAGAGTTTTTTCAGAAATCTGGTAGCTTTTTTTATTGCGCTGATCATGATCATAAGAAGCAAGGATGGATTCAAAATCGAAAAAGGAAATCTGAAATATATGATTCTGCGTGCGACATTCGGTACGGTGGGAATCTTGTGTAATTTCTATGCGGTGGATCATCTGGTGCTGTCGGATGCATCGATGCTGAATAAGATGTCGCCGTTTTTTGTAATTATCTTTTCGTTTTTATTGCTGAAAGAAAAGATGAGTCCGGCACAGGCACTGGCGGTTGCGGGTGCATTTATCGGAAGCTTATTTGTAATCAAACCGACATTTACGAATATGGCACTGGTACCGTCACTGATCGGACTGTGCGGCGGGATCTGCGCAGGTATTGCTTATGCGATGGTGCGTATCCTTGGGCAGAGAGGACAGAAAGGTTCTTCGGTTGTAATCTTCTTCTCGGGATTCTCGTGTGTGGTTACACTGCCATATCTGCTTCTGGATTTCCATCCGATGAGCGGCTTGCAGATCTTAACGCTTCTAGGTGCGGGACTTGCGGCTGCAGGCGGACAGTTCGGAATTACGGCGGCTTATTATCATGCACCTGCGAAAGAGATATCCATTTATGATTATTCGCAGATTATTTTTTCGACGATCCTCGGATTCTTTCTGTTCGGGCAGGTGCCGGATAGGTATAGCGTGTTGGGGTATGTGATCATATGTGCGATGGCACTTTGGATGTTTGTGTATAATAAGAACCGTAACCTTTGTGTGTAACCGGAAAGTTATAGTAAAAGTTTTAATTTTCCGGTGCTTCTATATACTTCTGGTATCACAACGGTTACGGGCACTCTATTAATTCACTATAGCGTTAGATACACACGTAATAAAAGTTGGAAAGGCATTCCAGTGAATATGAAGTCATCGCTGGTACTTCTAAGATAAAAAAATCGGCCGTTAGTTTTCAAAAAATCCACTGTTTGAGCCAGATGGCGAGTTTGGATTTTTTGAAAGCTGCTTTTAGGCCGATTTTTTTATCTTAGAAGTTCCCGATGATGGAATCTGAACAGGAATGCCTTTCCAACTTTTATTACGGTCCGGGGATCTGGCTTAGTGAATTAAGTAGAAAACTGATTTAATAATTCCTCAATCTTTGCCTGCAATTCCTCCACGGAATGCTTCCGTGACCGCGCACATTCCTGTGCCTGGCATCCGCAGATGATGCATTTACGGTAGGTGCCGCGGGATAATTTCATACTGTCAGTTCCAATGACATCCATATCAAAGAGCCGTCCGAGAGGATGGCTTTCTTCAATTTCAGTAGCAAGTGTCTTGATATCTTCGGCGGGTGCATTCAATGCCATGATCAGTTCATCACCGGAAGGTTCGTGGAATTCTTCGGTGTGAAGGATTGTTATATTGTGAGCAGAAAGAGCTTTTAATAATTCTGCTTTTCCAGAATCAAAAGCTTTTCGGATCTGTTCGTTGGTTTTTACCGGTCCTGGGATGTTCATGCAAAAAGACAGGACTGGTTTATCATATTTACTGATCAGTTCGTTCTGGATGCTTACGCGTCGGTCGCGGCAGTTCATCATATCTGTGATAGTTACGTTTATTCCGTTCATATTGAAAGAATTCCTTTCGTATCAAAAGTATATATTTAAATTGAGTTTACATAGTATATTCTTTGTAATCATTATAAGATTTTACCAGTAAATTTTCCAGAAAAAGAATATTTGATTATATATAAAAACAAAGGCTGCAGCTGTTACATGGTTGCAGTCTTTTCCGTACCTTAATAAATATTAAGAAAACCCCACTCTCTCCTGTAAGGTTCCAAGACTATGATAAACCCATAAAGAGATAAACAAAGTCACAAGATAAATGAAAGAGGAGGATACAAACATGGAGATCAAAAGACCTGCAATAGCGGGAACATTAGAATCCAGTGACTGTCAGGTAATGGTAGAGGCCGGAGAAGGAAAGATCGACCTGTCCTTAGACAGTGCAGTAATCAATCAGTATGGCAATCAGATCCGCAAGGTTGTCCTTGAGACACTCTTCTTCGGTCTGATGCCGATCCTGATCAGCATCGCTGGAGAATTCGGAGTCGAAGCAACACACATTGCGATTGTTATGGTTGTATGCCGTAACTGTGCAACATTTATCAGTCCTGTCGTGCCTGCAACCTTCCTTGGTGTCGGTCTTGCGGGTGTTGAGATCAAAGATCATATTAAGAAATGTTTCTTCTGGATATGGGGGTGTCAGCATTATCTGTCTGATATCCGGACTGATCCTGGGTGTGATCAAATTATAGACATTATCAATTATATTGTTATTCCTCATAAAGTTTTACCATTGCAGGACTTAAGGGTATTGGTTCTGCAAAAAGGGATCGGTCTGGATGGGCCGGTCCCTTCTCTCCGTGTTTTGTGGGTTTAATGCATCAGGCTGCGGTTACCAGGTCTTTCTCGTGGACTGAGAGGCCACAATGAAGCAATTAATAATGTATCACATTCTCCTCATTTCTTATCCGTGCAATCACATCCTTTGCCCCTTCACTTTCAAAATACCGCAGCGTACTTTCCGGCACGAGTTTCTTCAATGTATTCATATCATTATCCTTAATCGCCTGCCGTACAGTAGAAGCGCTGATGGCTTTTTCACCATCAGTTTTTCTTGGAACGATCACGCATTCAATGCCGTTTCCCGGTAGTTTTTCTGACATGATATTATTATAGATTCCAGTAACCAGACTGGTTGGTTCTTCGCCGACGTAGCGGCGGTTGATGCCGAGTGTCCGTGCGATTTCGGTGAAGACGGTCAGATCCAGGATAGCATGGCTTTCGATGACTGCATTTTCATCTTTCTGGAAATAGCTCGGGAAGGTTGCATTACTGATGATGTACGGGCCGCTGTCGTGATAGCAGATGTTATCAAGATGTGCGGTCCCTTCCATTACGAGCTGTTTTCGAACCTTGAACGGAACAAGGCTTGCATCTTCGCTTACGATGAAAAGATGCAGCAGGTCATTTTCGCGGGCTGCTTTTTCTACTAGATACTGATGACCGAGAGTGAACGGATTGGCGTTCATGACCAGGGCGGCAACCTTACGGTTTGTAGCAGATGTGCTTTCTGTAAGAGTCTGAAGTTGCAGGGCAGAAGAATCTTTCAGTTTCTTCAGATAATTTTTAAACCCTGTCCGTCTGTTTTCCATGAACACGATCTGTCCGTCAATTCTTGCTATTTCATAGAATCCGAGATCGCCGAAGAATTTGGCCGAAGAACATTTCGTATAGAGGAACAGGTGTGTATTTCCGCGGTTAAATTGTACTTCGATCAGATGTGAGATGATCTGGTTCATAAGTCCTTCGCCCTGATGGTCGGAACCTACGGCAAGACAGCGCAGTGTATTGCCGAAGCAGCTTCCGGTGGCGATGATATTCATCTCATCATCGTACATGCCGCACGTATAATCAAGGTTGGTATCCAGGCGGATTTCCTCAGCCTGAAGAAGAGCGGTGACACCCTGAATTGCAGTTTTATCAGAGTGTGAAATCTGTGAAATATAGTAATCAGACATAATGTTTCCTTTCTGTATCTTTCTGTATGTATAGAGTTGCTTTCATGCGGATGATATGCTGCTTCTAGTGTAACATATAGCATAGGCAGCATAGCCAATAAAATATTAGAATTATCATATAATAAAAAGATAATGCGGGAAAGTTTTCTTAATAAATTATAAGAAAAATCTTTCCCGCTGTTCAGCTTCTGGGTGTAGAATATAGCTTAAATATAAAAGAAGACAGAAGTCAGGTAAAAGAACAGGTATAATCGAAACCGTTCTTATGAGAAATTCTGCATAAAGCATACGCAAAAAGGAGAGAAAGAAGAAAAAATATAAGAACTTCTAAGACGGGTATTACAAACTGTTATTACATTTTACAATAATTTTGTTGACTTATAGAAAATCCATGATATGATTCAAATGTTGGATTTAGAAAATGGAAATTTTATGAATAGAACAAGGGGTAAAAAAAGATGGATTATAACAAGATTGTACAGGGAATCCTGGACATCGGAGAAGCGATGCTTCAAAGTGGTGCAGAGAATTTCCGACTGGAAGACAGCTTTTACCGCATGTGCAGAAGCTATGGATTTAAGAGATCGGATGTATTTGTCATTCCGAGTAATATACAGGTGACGGTAGAGACACCGGAAGGTGAGATCATTACACAGATCCGGCATATCGAGTCATCAGAACCGAATTTTGATCAGCTGGATTACCTGAACAATCTGTGCAGATATGTCTGTCAGCATACACCGGATGAAAAAGAGATGCGAGAGAAATATCTCGAAGTCATCAATCGTGAACCGCAGAAGCGAATTACAAGATATGCAGCAGGAATCATGGGTGGAACCGGATTTGCGGTATTCTTCGGCTGTAACGTCTGGGATGCGATTGTTGCATTGATCGTATCGGTGATGATCGTGGCCGTCGGTGACTGGCTGGCAAAGCGTGAAAGCAACTTAATGGTTTATAATGCTATTCTTTCGTTTATATCAGAAGTGATCATTATAGTGGCATTGAAGATGGGAGTTGCAGATCATCCGGACCGTATTATGATCGGTATCGTTATGCTGCTGATCAGTGGACTGGGCACGACGAATGGAATCCGTGATCTCCTTCAGAGGGATTTTATCTCTGGATTTATTAATATCATGAACTCGTTCCTTGGAGCTGCCGGAATCGCATTCGGAATCGGTCTTGCGATTATGTTGTTCCATGAAGGATATTCCGATCATTTTATCCTGAATCACAGTGTACCGATCCAGCTGATCTCCTGTACGGTTGCATGTACGGGATTTGCTTTCTGGTTTAAGATCAGAGGAAAGCAGGTATGGTATAACAGTATCGGAGCATTCTTTACCTGGGCAATCTATGTTGTGGTATTTGCACTGAAGCCAAGCAATTTCCTGGCAACGATGATCGCAGCAGTATTCGTTGCATTTTACGCATTTATCATGTCCAGAGTGAATAAGGCACCTTCAACGATCTTCCTGACAGCATCGGTATTCCCGCTGATTCCGGGACCGAATCTGTACTATGTAATGTATGGATGTGTCAGTCAGGATCCACAACTGGTATTCGATGAGACGATTGTTCTGATGGCAACCTGTCTTGCAATTGCATTCGGATTTATCATCGTAGATGTGGCATCCAGAAGTATCATGTATGCACTGAAGAGAGAATATCATATCGGTAAGAGTGCATTGAATCTTCCTCTGATCGGTGGAAAGAAATAATTATAGAAATAAAAAATAGAAATAAGCAGAGAGTCTGAGAGTATGCTGGAAGAGAAGCAATCTTTTCCTGTATATTCTCAGATTTTTTAGACCATAGTATGCAAGAGAAACTGCCAGTGGCAGGAACTGCAGATACGAAAAGCTACGGGAAAAGATGCAGGAAAATACGCCGGTACAGATGTATCACAGACACAAATAATTTTCAGGAATCTGTGTCCCTTTGCTATATTAAAATGAAAAAGTGTGTGTTAAACTGAGCTTATACAGAACGTACTACAACTATTGAAAATAAAGAAAAATAGGGAAATATAAATGGAAACAAACGTGTAAAACATGAAATTATAAAAGGACAGCTGCCTATGAATTATGAAAAATTAGTACAGGGAATCTTGAATATAGGAGAAGCAATGTTACAGTGCGGGGCAGAAATCTTCCGCGTGGAAGACAGTCTGTATCGTATGTATAAGAGTTATGGTTTTATGACATATGATGTATATGTGATTCCGAGCAATATCCAGGTGACGGTGGAGGCACCGGAAGGTGAGATCATTACACAGATCCGGCATATAGAGTCTACAGGGGCAGATTATGATAAATTGAATTATCTGAATGCCATGTCGCGGTATGTCTGTTCACATAATCCGGATGAAAAAGAACTGGTCCGGCGCTTTAAGAAAGTAATGGCGCGGCCGGATCAGAGTGAACTGATCACAGGGCTTGCACAGATTACAGGGGGAACGGCGTTTGCTGTATTCTTCGGATGTGATCTGCAGGATGCAGTTGTTGCATTAATCGTCTGTCTGATGATCGTTCTGGTAGGCAGATGGCTTAGCAGGCGGGAAGGTAACCCGATGATCTATAATCTGATCTTGGCATTCTTATCAGAGGTTGTGATCGTAACAGCTGTCCGGAGCGGGCTGGGACATCATCCGGACCGTATCATGATCGGAATTGTCATGCTGTTAGTCAGTGCACTTGGTGCGATCAACGGAATGCGGGATGTGATGCAGAGGAACTTTATCTCGGGTTCACTGGAAGTGATGAATTCGATGCTCGGTGCATTTGGTATCGCATTCGGTATTGCCCTTGCAATGATGCTGATGGGAAATATATCGGCGGAAGGATTCGATGTGAATAATAATACAGTGATCCAGCTGATTTCTTGTACGATAGGATGTACCGGTTATGCAAGCTGGTTCAAGATACGGGGAAAGAAGATCCTGTATTCCAGTGTCGGAGCTTTCCTGACATGGGGAATCTATTTACTGGTGTATGCGTGGTATCCGGATGATTTCTTTGCGGTAGTAGTTGCATCCTGCTTTGTGGCGGGCTATGCATTTGTCATGTCGAGAGTCAATCATGCGCCGTCCACCGTCTTCCTGACAGCATCCGTCTTTCCGTTGATGCCGGGAGCGAGATTGTATTATCTGATGTATGGCGTAGTCAGCAGGAACTTTTCACTGGCAGCAGAGCATGCACTTGTACTGTTGGAAACATGCCTTGGGATTGCGTTTGGATTCATCATTGTGGATGTGATTTCAAGAAGCATTATGCGGGCGCTGGGAAGAGAATATCATATGGGGAAAGAATCTACGGTTATTAAAAAAGAGAAAAAATAATGGCTGTGTTACGATGATCCGGATGAATTTTCCGGATTGACAATTTTGCGTCCTTATAATATAGTAAAAGTCAAAGAGAAGATCTGATGACTGACGGATAATGTGGAGTACCACAGGGGAATCAGATACTTGGTAAGAGCCGACCGTCTGGGCAGCATTTATCCCGAAGAGGATGAGTGTTGTCCTTTTTTTACACCGCCCAGTATCGGAAGAGTTGGAAGCAGTGTATCAAAAGGACTGGAAATGCAGAAAGACAACATACGATCAGGAGGAATGAATGATGAAAACAGATATTGAGATCGCACAGGAGTGTACTATGGAGCCTATCACAGAGGTAGCAGAAAGAGCAGGAATTCCAGAAGAATATCTGGAACAGTATGGAAAATATAAAGCAAAGATTGATTATAATTTCTTAAAGAAATCCGATAAAAAAGACGGAAAACTGATTCTTGTGACGGCAATCAATCCGACACCTGCCGGAGAAGGAAAGACAACAACAACCGTAGGTCTTGCAGATGCACTTCAGAGAATGGGTAAGAAACCTGTGGTAGCACTGCGTGAGCCATCTCTCGGACCGGTATTCGGTATGAAGGGTGGAGCAGCTGGCGGCGGATATGCACAGGTTGTACCGATGGAAGATATCAACCTTCATTTCACAGGAGATTTTCATGCGATCGGAGCTGCGAACAACTTACTGGCAGCCATGATCGACAATCACATTTATCAGGGAAATGATTTGAATATTGATCCGAGAAAGATCGTATGGAAGAGATGTGTCGATATGAATGACCGTCAGCTCCGTTTCATCACAGACGGACTTGGCGGAAGAGTCAATGGTGTGCCGAGAGAAGACGGATATGATATCACTGTCGCTTCTGAGATCATGGCGATCCTGTGTCTGTCAAAGGATATCGCAGATCTGAAAGAAAGACTTGGAAAGATCATCGTAGGTTACACTTATGGCAAGATCGCAGAGCAGAAACCGGTTACCGCACATGATCTGCATGCAGAGGGAGCGATGTGTGCGCTGTTAAAGGATGCTCTGAAACCGAACCTTGTTCAGACACTGGAGCATGCACCTGCAATCGTACACGGTGGACCATTTGCCAATAACGCACATGGATGTAACTCACTGACAGCAACAAGAATGGCAATGAAGCTTGCAGACTATGCGATTACAGAGGCCGGATTCGGAGAGGACTTAGGAGCTGAGAAATTCCTGGATATCAAGTGCCGTATGGCTGGCATCAAACCGGATGCAGTAGTCATTGTAGCAACGGTAAGAGCACTGAAGTATAATGGAGGCGTTGCAAAACCGGATCTGAATGAAGAGAATCTGGAAGCACTGGAAAAAGGTATTCCAAACTTGATGAAGCATGTCAGCAATATTAAGAATGTATACGGTCTTCCATGTGTGGTTGCGATCAATGCATTCCCGACAGATACCAAAGCAGAACTGGATCTGGTAGAAGAAAAATGTAAAGAAGTCGGAGTCAATGTTGCACTGTCCGAAGTATGGGCAAAAGGCGGCGAAGGCGGCCTGAAGCTTGCAGAAGAAGTGGTACGTCTGTGTGATGAGCCGAGTGATTTCCACTATGCTTATGAACTGGAAGGAACGATCGAAGATAAACTGAACCAGATCGTACAGAAAATCTATGGTGGAAATAAAGTGGTTCTTACCGCAGCAGCCCAGAAGCAGGCAAAACAACTGACAGATCTTGGATTTGGCAATGCACCGATCTGTATGGCGAAGACACAGTACAGTCTGACAGACGATCCGAAGAAACTGGGAGCACCGACAGACTTTGACATTACAGTACGTAACCTGAAAATCTCCGCAGGTGCCGGATTTATCGTAGCTCTGACAGGAGATATCATGACTATGCCTGGACTTCCGAAAGTTCCGGCAGCTGAGAGAATCGATGTAGATGATGAAGGAAGAATTACAGGATTATTCTAATTGTAAATGTAGTTAAAAGTAAAAATCCGGCGGCTTTTTGTGAGGCTTGCCGGATTTTTCTATTGCCATGCATGTGTTGTGACAAGATTTTACATAAGATTTACGGGATTTTGAAAAACAGCAGGAGAATATGTGCTAGAATTCCAAGTTAGTGTTATAATGCAAGAAGTAAAACAGGATGAACAAACGAGGATGGTGAAGGCATGAGATACGTATTAGGAGAAACGCTGCAGGAATATCAGGAAGAAATCATGGAGAAGGACAGACCATCGGTATTTCTGGCGACATCGCAGACTGCCAGAGACTGTCTGGAACAGGTCGGCATGCAGTATGAAGGAGAGATCAATCTGAAAGATGTAGGATTTTGTAAGATGGAGACTCAGCAGGAATGTCTTGCGGGTTCTCTTTGTATTCCAAAGCTTCTGGATATTCTGGGAGAACGATACAAGATCTTATTTTTTATTAACCGTCATCATATCGTGATTGTGGACGATGATGAATTTTCTTACCGTCTGATCCGCAGAATTAAGAGGAAGAAGACGAGACAGGGAGAATCGAAAGAAAAATTCATTTATAATTTTATGCTGGAATTCATAAGCCGGGATCTGGAACTTCTGGGACATTATGAGAAACGGATCATGGATCTGGAAGAAGGTGTCATGGACGGAAAGATCCAGGGATTCCAGAATGCGATCATGCCGATCCGACGTGAACTTTTGACACTCCGCAGTTATTATGATGAGATCATGGACATGGGAAAACAGCTCGAAGAGAATGAAAATGGTTTCTTTGCCAAGAAACAGGTGAAATATTTCGGTGTTATCTCGGACCGTGCAGACAGACTGATGAGTAAAGCATCGCAGCTTCTGGAATATGCCCAGCAGGTAAGGGATGCTTATAAGGCGCAGGTAGATGCCCAGCAGAATAACAACATGC
>OHWY01000456.1_pt1 | contig 11033 bp, 13 predicted proteins | sample 1579801 | NCBI WGS metagenome assembly OHWY01 (sample SAMEA3882536, study PRJEB24775) | human gut metagenome | biome: human-associated habitat; feature: intestine environment; material: feces | place: Netherlands | collected 2009/2010 | reverse complement strand
TGGTCTGCCGCAGCGGGCGGCAGGCTGTACGGCGTGCCGAACTTGGCGTCGGCCTCGGCCTTGGTATAAAAGCTCCCGCTCTCCACGCTGGCGATAGCGGCATCCAGGGCGTCGAGTTTGGTGTGCAGCTCGGTGGACAGCTGGGTCATCATGGCCAGCGCCTGCGCCTGCAGTTGCGCCGTGGGGATGCCGGTCACGCTGTCCCGCATGACGCCGCACACGGCCTCGTCCGCACGGGTGTCGGTGATGTCGGCGGCGGTGACGACCGAGGAACCGGCAGGCACCGACACGGTGCACAGGCCCAGCTCGTACTGGTTGTGGTTCTGCAGGATGGCGGGCGGCTCCGGGGCGGCGGCAGGGGTGCCGGGTTTGAGCTTGACGGCGGTCAGGTTGGCTGCGGTGTCGAACTGCAGCACCACCCGGTCGATGCGGGGCAGGGTGCTGTCGGCGTCCGGGACGATCAGGTTGACCGCTTCCCGGCTGCAGGCGGAGACGCCCTTGAAGTCGTCGTAGTTGACCCACGCAAGGCCGGGGGCCACGGTGATCTGCCGCGCGCCGGTGACGCTGACGGCGTAGTTCGTGTCCTTAGAGTAGACGCCGGAGGTGCGGGTGCACAGATAGGTGCTCACGTCCTCAGCGTCGTAGGTCACGCCGTTCAGCGGGTAAGTGATAATGCTCATTGTTTCCTCCTGAGGATCGGTGTGCCGATCTCGGTGGTGACCGTGTTCTCGCCCTTCTGGGAACTCAGGGTCACGCTGGTGATGCGGGCGGCCGCCTGGATGTCGGTGCCGGGCAGGCTGGCTGCCACCACCTTGCCCACCGTGACGCTGCCCGTTGGCGTGAAGCGGAAGTTTTCGATGCGGGTGTGCTTGGCGAGTTCCTGCTCGCCCAGCGCCCCTAGGGCGGCCAGATATTCCTCCTGCGTCTGGCCGTCCTCCTTCTTTTTGCTGGAGGCGTCCAGATACAGTTCCCGCCGGGCAGAGCCGGTGTTGCCGGTGGCACCCACGGTGACGGTGCCGTCCGCGCCCGCCACGGTCACGATGTTCTTGTAGTCGGTGATGCTCTCAGTGTAGGTCAGGCCGGTCAGGTTGCCGTACTGCGGGGCGTACCGGGCGTTGGGATCCAGCTTTGGGCGGTACAGCTCAAACAGCAGCTTCTTGGCCTGCTGGTCGAACCGCACCCGGAAGCCGATGTCCAGTTCCTGGCACACCTGTTCGGCGATGCTGAGCAGGCTGCCGGGCTTGACCTCGCCGGTGTAGGCGTCAGCAAGATCTGCAAGCACGCCCAGCTCCAGCCCCGGCCATGCAGCCGCACCGGACACAAGGCTGCGCAGGGTGCTTTCCACCGCAAAACCGCTCAGGGTCTGGGTGCTGATGCGCTCGTCCAGGATGCAGGCGGCGTCCCTGGCCGAGATCACGAGCTTGTGTTCGGAGCGGTCGGTCTGCGCCGAGCAGATGCGCATGATGCGGTCAGACCCCACGAGCCACAGATACCGGTCCGGGCGGCACAGCGCCTGCAGGTCGGTGGAGGCGTGTAGCTCCAGCTGCGCACCCTGCACCCCGCTGTACACGTTGTAGCGCTCCGGCCAGACCAGCGACACCCAGCTTTCCAGCCGGGCCAGCAGGTTCAGCTGGCCGTCGTAGACGCAGATGCTCTTGTGCCCGCCTGCGGTCAGGGTACTTGTCCGTTCAGCCATTGCCGCCCACCTCCAGGACCACGGTGGAGAACGCCGTGCTGCAGGTCAGGGTCAGGAACAGCCATTCTGTGCCAGAATCCGCTGTGCGCTGCCATGCCTGCGTCCCGTGGCGCAAAGTCCACAGGGTGCTGCTCCCGTCCAGCGTGGACATGATGTTGTAGCCGGTGCCGTCGATGATCTGTTCCAGTTTCAGCTGGCCGCTCTCGCGGTACAGCCGGAGCTTGTCGCCGTCCTGCAGGGTGGTGACAAAGCGCAGGAACTCGCCGGTCTCCGGGTCCTTGACGCCGGGGTTGACCACCGGGCCGCGGGCTTCCAGCGTCAGAACCCAGTCCTGGGTGGCCAGCCCGGTGTTGGCGATGCGGAGGTAGTTGGCCTGTTCCCGCACGCCGTAGCTGTGCACATCGTAGCACACCGGCAGGCGGAAGGTGGGTGTTACGCTCAAGGTCGAGACGGTGAGCTCCTTCACGCTGTGCCAGTAGGGGGCCGGGCAGTAGAGCTGGAACGAGAAGGTGGGCCACAGGCCGGACACGCTGATGTCCGGGGTGCGCTGCACCTCAGCGTCGCACCAATAGGCCCCGGCCACGGTCAACCGGCCGGTGACGTAGGGCGCGAACACATCCCGCAGCTGGCGCTTGCAGTAGTCCTGATTGCGCAGGATGCGCCCGGTGACGGTGCGGGTCACGCCGGAAATGCTCCGGCTCTCCACGGTGGCACCCACTTGCTGGTAACCCTGGCTGGTCTCCAGATCCACGGGCAGGTCACCCAGCGGGGTGATGCTCCACAGCACCCCGGCGGCGTAGCCGAAGGAAAAGGTCAGGCCGTTGCTGGTCTTGAAGATCGCGTCAAACACCCTGCAGCACCGCCCTTTCCTGCTCGTACTGTGCCTCGCGCATCAGGTCGGCAGCCGTCTGCGCCTTGGAATAAATATATTGGTTGACCTCGATGTTGGGGCGCTGGGTGCGCTGCGGCAGCGGGGCACGCTTCTCGTAGTCCCACAAAGAACCGGAGGCCGTGGAGGTCGTACTACCGGAAGTGCTACCGGAGATGCCGGGCGTGGTCTTGCGCTTGAACGCGCCGCCGACGCTGGCCACGATGGCCGCAATGGCAGCGGTCAGGGCCACGCCTGCCGCGATCATGAGCAGGGCCTGCGGGGCACCGAATCCGGTGGGGAACAGTGCCGCCGCGACGGCTTCCAGCATCCCCACAAAGGCGCTGCCGATGGAGCCGATCAGGGTGCCCATGGAGGCCAAAATCTCCGGGAAGCTGGAGATCAGTCCGCCCTTCAGGCCGGTGCTGATGGCAGCGGCAGCCGCAGTGAGCGGGCCTTTCAGCCCCTGAAAGATGCCGGTGAGGGTGGAGCCAAGGCCCTGCGCCTGCGTGATCACGTCCGCAAAACCGCTGGTCAGGCCCTTGGCAAGGTCGCCGCCCATATCCCACAGGCCGTTGGAGACGGCACTGACGCCCTTGCCCAGCAAGCCGTTGACCTGCTGGATCAGGTTCTTGCCGAAGTCGTCAATGAGCTGCTTTGCCTGCGGGGCAAGGCCGTTGTACAGGGTGGACAGCACCCATTCGCCGACAGACTGCCAGTCCTGCTTCTTCACAGCAGTCACCAGCGTGCTGAAGGTACCCACCACGCCCTTGTCGGCCTCTTTCTGCCAGCCTTTCAGCAGGCCGGAGAAGGTGTTGGCGCTGGCTTCCTTGATGGTCTCGGCGGTGGTCCTGGCCCCGTCTGCGGCAATGGTCTCCACCTGCTCTTTGGTCACCAGCATTCCGTTGACGATGTCGGTGCAGGTCTTGGTGATGATCTGCTTTTGCTGGGTCGTTTCATCGGTCAGCGTCTCGGTGACGGTCTGGGTGGAGGTCCTGACGCCGTCCACGACGGAATCAAAGGTCGAGGTGACCGTGTCCCGGACGGTGGCAGCGATCTCTTCATAGGTCTTCTGGGTCTGGGCCGTGGTCTTGCCGTGGTCGGTGACATACTTGGTGACAGTCTTGTAGTTTTTCACCACGCCGTTCACCATCTCCTTGCCGGATTCGGTCACGGTGCGGGTCAGCCGGTCATACTCCTCGCTGCCCTTGCGCAGGTGCTCGGTGAGCTCGGTGGTCTGGATGGTCACCTTGCCCAGGGCGTTGGTGGTGTCGGTGTGGCCTGTGTCCTGCAGGGACCACAGCAGGGTCTCGGTGGCCTGTGCGGCGGCCTTGGTCTTTTTGGCCGCCTTGGTGGCGGCGTCCCCGGACTTGGTATAGGCCGGGACGACCACCTCCGCCATGGACTGGGCGCTGTCGGCCACGTCGGCGTTGGCGTCCGCCCAGACGGAGGACCAGTCGTTCCCGCTGGCGGTTTTAGCAATGGTGGCACCGGCGGTGGCTGCGATGGCTCCTGCACCAACCGCACCGCCTTTGCCGGTGAGGCCGTTGATAAAGCTCTGGATAAGGTTCTTGCCCCACTGCACCGCCTGCGAGGGCAGGCTCTTGATCCAGGCAAGCGCACTGGAAAAGCCGCCCTTGAAGGCGTTCAGCAGGCTGGAGCCCATGCTCTTCACGCCATTGGCCACACCGGTGAGGATGGTCTTGCCGATGTTCAGCCAGTTGATGGCCGAGATGACCGACAGCACCGCCTCCAGGATCTTTTTCCAGTTGGCCAGCAGACTGGGCACGGTCTGTACAAGACCGGCGATCAGCTGCACGATGATGGACACGCCCTGCGCCAGGATCTTGGGCATGTTATCGTTGATGACCCCGCAGATGTTGATGATGATGTCGGGCACATAGGCGATCAGGTCCGGCAGGCCTGCGATCAGGCCGTTCAGCAGCTGGGTGATGAGGTTCAGGCCGGCGTCCACGAACACACCGGCGTTGGCCCGCAATTCCTCGGTGAACTGCAGCAGCTGCGGCAGGGCATTGGACAGAAAATCCGGGATGCCCTGGGTGAAGCCCTCCGCCAGCGAGGTGACCAGCTGGGTGCCGGATTGCAAAATCTCGGGCACCAGTGTATACACTAGCTCCGGGATGCCCGCCAGCACGTTGCCGATCATGGGCAGCAGGTTGCCCACAAGGAAGGTCTGGGCCGTTTCCACCAGCCCCTGCAGGGGGGCGGTGAGATCAGCACCGGTGGACCAGTCGGCCAGCACGTTCTCGGCGGCAGCTTTCATGGCCGCAAAGCTGCCGGTCAGGGTGGTGGAGGCCTCCTTGGCCGTGGTGCCGGTGATGTCCATCTCGGTCTGGATGACATGGATGGCGCTGTACATGTCGGCCAGATTTCCGAGGTCATACTTCACGCCGGAGATCTTGGTGGCGTCGTTCAGCAGGCGCTGCATCTCGGCCTGCGTGCCGCCGTAGCCCAGCTTGAGGTTATCCAGCATGGTGTAATTCTGCTTGGCAAACCCCTGATAGGCGTTCTGGATGTCCTGCATGGAGGTGCCCATCTTGTTGGAGTTGTCGGCCATGTCCACCATAGCCATGTTGGCCAGATCGGCAGCCGCCTGGGTGTCCTGGCTGACGCTGGACAGCAGGCTGGCCGCAAAGCTGGTGGTCTGCTCCATGTAGTCGTTGGCCGACAGGCCCACGGTCTTGTAGGCCTGGGCAGCGTAGGCCTTAACGGTGTCGGCGCTGTCCTTGAACAGCGTTTCCACACCGCCCAGGCTCTGCTGCAGCGCACCGCCCATGTTGATGGAATCCGAGATGATCTTGCCGATGCCGGCCGCCGCGATCACTTTCTTCAGGGTGCCGATGAGTTCCTGACCGATGCTCTGCCCGGTCTGCTCGCCAAGGCCGTCGGTCTCCTCGTCAAACATCTCAGTCAGGGCGCTTTTGATGCCCTGCGCCGAGGGAACAATCTGGACATACGCCTTGCCCAGTTCGATTCCGTCCGCCATGGTGTTAACCTCCTTTCAGCGCCGCAAGGGCGGCGTCAAATTCTTCTGCGCTGGCGTAGCACTGCACGTTGCTGGTGTCCGCCTCGCCGCGCAGGTCGGCCAGCACGGAGGGCGGCTTGGACGTGTCGCTGTGCAGCCACCAGAGCACCTGGGTCAGGCGGTCGGCGGCATAGGCCAGCAGTTCCGTCTCAAAGTCCACCGTGCGGCCTGCCGCCTTGCGCAGGCTGCGGCTTGTTTCCGGCAGGCCTGCGGCCAGGGTGGCGGCCAGACGCAGCGGCAGGGCGCGCCAGTCCAGTACATGGTAATACTGGGCAAAATCGCAGATCAGGGCGTCCTCGTCCGATGCGATCAGTTCGGCGAGGATGCAGAGTTTTTTCCGGCCGTGAAGCTGTTCATCAGCTCGCCCAGAGCGTCCGCCACCTTGGCTACCGGCACGCGGCCGTCCGGGGTGCGCAGGTGGTCGTACAGCTTCTTCCGGCCCTCCTTGCCCAGCAGGCGCAGGGTCAGGTGGCTCATATCAAAGACGTTGCCGTCCTGCATGCCGCCCAAGGCGTCCAGCAGTTCGGCGTCGTCCAGAACGTCCTCGTTCAGCTCGATCTCAAAGCCGTCGTTGGTTTTTGCAGTGATCATGCGTTTTGTCCTCCTTATGCGCCCTTGGCGGTGATGTACTCGTAGTGGGTGTTGCCGGAAGTGTCCGGCACGGCGGTCAGGGTGGTGTTGTAGCCCACGGCACCGTTGGAATAGGTGATGTCGCCCACCGAGGTGACGGCGGCGTCCGGAATGACGATGCGCTTGTTCACATCGTCCTTCATGATCATCTCCACCACCCAGCAGCAGTCCTTCTGTTCTTTGGAGTTGGCCTTGACCGTGATGCCGGTGGTCAGGTCGCCGGTGACGTTGTCGTCACCGTACACGGCCTTCAGCACGTCAGGGTTCAGGGATTCCAGCAGGGTGAAAGCGAAGGTGTCCGGCTTCTCGGTCTGCTGGGTCAGCACGGTGTCGCCGCCCCAGGCGGTGGTGTTCTCGCTGGAGGGCGAGTTGGAGTTGGTCAGGCCGTCGCTGGAGATATAGCCCAGGCTCTTGAATGCCTTGTCCAGCGCGGTCTTGGCGTCGGTGGGCAGGGTGGTGCCCAGCGGTGCACGCCAGACGGCACCGCCCACCTTGGGCTTTGCAGCGGTCACGTTCTTTGCATCTGCCATAAAAAAGGCTCCTTTCAATCAGTAATGCACCACACCGAAAACGGCCTGATAGCGGGGTCGTTTTCGGGTGGTGTCGGGGAAATTGTAGTCGGAATAAAGGTCGCAGCGCACAAGCTGCGGCAGGTTGTCGGCGTCCTGCATGGCGGCCTTGACAAGCTCGTTGAGCTTTGCCGCATCCAGGGTGCCGTCGTGGCTGGTGGCGGCGGGCCCGTAGGACTGCACCGCGATGGTGGCGCTGTAGATGCCGTCCTCATAGCCGGAGCCGGTCTTTTCCACAACCACAAAACGGGCGGGGGCCGGTGTTGGCATGCTCAGCCGCACCGGCACGTCCAGCCGCTCGGCCAGAAAGTTGCGGATGGTTTCTTCGATCATTTCTTCCTCTGGTAGCTCCTTACGGTGATGACCCTGCCGTCCTTCAAGTGGCGTTTGTGCTCGTGCACGGTCCGCCCTTCCGGCTGGCTGATGTGGCTTTGAGCAGGGTGTTGTTGGCCGAGTTGTCGTCAACGGCCTGCCGGGTGGCGGTCTCCACCACGGCCACGGCGCGGGTCTGAGCCACATAGGCCTCGTACCCGTCGCCACAGCGGTCTTTCACAGTGTCGGCCCGCGCTTTCAGCACGGCCTGCATCTCCGGGGAGCGCATCAGAGCACGAACGCCGGCGCTGTTCAGTTCCACGCGCAGCTTACTCAATCCGTTCCACCTGCACTTTCTTGTTCCAGGCCAGAGGCACAAGCGCCTCGATGTACTGGGAGGCACCGCCGTACACTCGCCATTTCTGGCCAAAAAATTCCACGGTGCAGCCCTCCCAGCGGTGAGCGTCGCCTTTCGGGATGCACAGCTCGTAGGCCACCCGGCGGCCCGTAAGCTGCAGGTCGGTGACCACGGCGGTATTGTCCACCGGCGTGATGAGCACATTTTCCACCGTGACCGGTGTTTCGGTGTAAACCGGAGCGTGAAAAGCATCCTCGCCGGTCTGGGTGCGCTCATAGAGGATGACGGGGATGCCTTCAATCAGAGCCATAGGGTTCGATCACTCCCATCCGCTGACGGCGCAGGCCCAGCCGGGCCAGCTCCGATTTTTTGATGAACAGGCCGCCGCCGGGCACCAGAAAGGACCCGGACGCCGAGTAGCCGCCGGCTGCCTGGGTGATCTGGGTCATAGGCTCCTGGTTCGTGCTGGTCATCAGGGTGCGGGCGGCCACATCCACGGCCACGCTCTTGGCCACCATGGCCAGCGCCGGGTCAGCGGCCACCAGTGCGGGCAGGTCTTTGCCTGCCTTGCGGGCCTCCACGTCCAGGCTGGCCGAAATGACATCCAGCAAGGAGAACGCCCTTGCCTGCTCGGCAGCGGTCATGGGACGCCACAGAGCGGTCATGTCCTCCACGGTGGCGTAGCTCATTCAGCAGCCTCCGGTTTCTCCTTGGCAGCAGCCTTGGGTTTGGCCGCCTTTTCTGCCTTGACGGGCTCCCAGTCCCCGCCGGAAACGCGGCAGGGCGTCTCGATCACAGCGCCGGTGCGCTTGTTGCGGTACAGCATGGCGTGTCCTCCTTAGGCGTTGGCCTTGATGTGGGCGAATGCGGACGGATCCAGGATGCCCCAGCCGATGTAGGCCTCGCCGCGCAGGTATACCTGGTTGTGGCCCTTCAGGTCACCCAGATCCGCATCGTTGTCGGGATTGCCGTACTGGATCACCTCAATGGGCATCTCCTTGGCGTAGCCCCACTTGAAGCAGTTGGTGAAGTCGCCCACCAGCGCACGGTCCAGGCTGGAACCGGCGGACAGGTTGGAGGTGGATTCCACACGCAGGCCGTTCACCTCGCCGGGGTTTGCGCCCCAGGCCAGCTGCGGGTACAGCTTGGCACCGTCGGTAGTGGTCTGGGCCGCCAGAGCGCTCTTGAAGCTGGGGGCCAGCACCATGCCGGTAACGTCCCGCTCCGCGCCCTGCACCAGGGCGATGGCGGCCTCCACGTTGGTGTCGGGCTTGTCGGAGGCGGCAATGGTCACGGCCTGGGTGACCTTGCTGTCAAAGTGGTTGGTGCCGATGACGCCGGACGCAGAGCCGGTGCGGGGGTTGATGCCGTGGAAGGCCATGAGGTCCAGACCCTTGGCCACCTTCTTGGCAAAGCCGTCCGCAAAGGCGCTCAGAACGTCCATCTGGGCGTCCTCGGAAGCGTACAGGAACTCGTCGGACACGCGTGCACCATACTCGATCTTGATGGGCACGATGGTGATGGGCTCCACGGTCATGCCGCCCTTGCCCTTGGCACCGTTTTCTGCCACGATGTCCACTTCCTTGTCCAGGGTGAAGGTAAACTCCTTCTGGCCATTGAAGGCGATGGGGGTGGCGCCGCAGAGCTTGGCCAGCGCGGACGCGCCGGTGGTTTTCTGGATAAAGCCGGGGATCAGCTCCTCCGGGAACAGGGAGCCTTTGCTCAGAATATCTGCCATGATGTGTTCTCCTTTACTCGTTGTTCATCAGCTGGTTTGCGAAACTGCGCCAGGCGGCCTTTTTGCCGCTGCCGCTGGGGTCGGGGTCGCCGCGCAGGGGTGCGGGCGGGGTCTTGGGCTTGATCAGCTGCAGCAGGTTCTGGGCGTCCTTGCGGATGTCCTCCTCCTTGGAGCCGGTCAGGCGGCCCGCCAGGTCGAACGGCAGGCCCACCTCATGGGCAACGCGGGTCTTGAGCGCGTCCGTCTCGTAGGTCTGGCAGCGGGTGTTCAGCTCCGCCACCTGCCCGGCGAGGGCCTCGTTCTGGGCCTTGAGGTCGTTGTAGTCGGCGTAAGGGGCCAGCCTGTCAGCGACAGCGGCCTCAAACGCCTCCTGCGTGGTGATGGGTTCAAATGCTTCTGCCATGGAATACCCTCCTTTATGGCAACAAAAAAACAGGCCCGGGTGGCCTGTTAATAGCGGATGCGCTGCCGGCGCTTGCCCTTGCCCTCGGCGCACTGCCAGTGGGCCAGGATCACGCTGTCCAGCAGCTCGATGTGGCCGCCCTCGGTCAGAGAGCGGTAACCGAAGCCGCCGTTGGAGCCGATGGCCCGCTTTTCGCAGTTGGAAGCAGCCTGCGCAAGGCCGGGCTGGCCGGCATGGCACAGGGCTTGCGCAAAAAGGGCCTGCTCGAAGGCGGCGTTGGCGGTGATGACCTGCTTGACCGTGGGCAGCACGGGGGACCTGAGGTGGGCGGCCTTCATGGCGTCGGCCAGAAGCTGCTGCCCGCTGGCCCCGTCCACCGCCACGGCGGCTAGGTCGGCTTTGGATAGAAAATCAAGAAGCCACCCGCTGCCGTCCCGGGTAGGATGGCAGCCGATGGCTTCCACGAAGATAGCGTTGTCTTTGGTGCGGCACGCAACGGCCAGCGCACAGCTGGTGCCGTCGGTGCTGAACTTGATGCCGGCATACAGCTTGCCGGTGAGCTTGGGCAGGGTGTCGGTTTTCAGTTCGTCCCACTCTGCCCGGCTGATGGCCGATTTGAGGTTGTACCGAAGCCACAGCCCCAGACGCTGGATGTTGAAGTCGATGGGGTCATCGCCGATCTCATCCGCCACACTGCGCTCGGTGAAGATGGTGCCGAGGCTGGGGTTCGTCTGATACCAGGCCTCCACGTCGTGGGGGTCGGTCTGCTGCTCCACGCTCCACTCGGCCCAGCCGGTGTTCTGCGTGTCGCCCCGCAGGGCGGCGTTGCGCATTTTGAGGAACACCGTACCGGAGGACACCGGCGTGGGCGGGGTGCCGCAGAACAGGGTCTGCGGGTTCTCGCTGTCAGTGACCACATACTTCAGGGCACTGGCCTGATCGTCGGTGTACTCCTGGGCCTCGTCGATGACCAGCAGGTCAAAGCCCTCGCCCAGGCCGCCCTTGGAGGAGCGGGTGCGGAACTCGATGCGGCCCTCGCCCTCTTCCAGCTGGATGTGCTCCCGGCCCACGGCCTGAATGGATTTATAGGGGATCTTGGCCTTGTCCAGCAGGTGGCACAACCGCTCCCAGGCGGCCCGGGAGGTGGTGGTGCGGTGGGCGGTGTGCAGGATGCTCTCGCCCTGCTGCAGGCCGTACAGCTCCCGGATGGCGGCGATCTCGTTCTTGCCGTTGCGGCGGGGCACGGCATAGCCGAACTTGGTATGCACCCACAGATCCTCCTCGTTGCGGGCAAGGATGTCATACAGCAGCAGCTCCTGCCACTGCTGGGCGATGCGCCCGGTGGAGTTGTACAGGTCGATGGCGTCCTGGCCGAAGGTTTTGGTGTAGGGCAGCACCACGGCAGCGGTGGGC
>OHWY01000451.1_pt1 | contig 11124 bp, 11 predicted proteins | sample 1579801 | NCBI WGS metagenome assembly OHWY01 (sample SAMEA3882536, study PRJEB24775) | human gut metagenome | biome: human-associated habitat; feature: intestine environment; material: feces | place: Netherlands | collected 2009/2010 | reverse complement strand
CCCGGTCTAAATTGTCCTGCCGTTCCAGAACGGCGTAGAAATTATTGGTTGCGTAAGGGCGCTGCTTGGGGCGCAGGAAGCAGACCTGCACGATGTTGCGGACGATCTTTTCAAGGGGCTGTCCGTTCTTCTCATACATGGCCAGCAGAAAAAAGGGCAGCATGAGCAGGATCATGCAGATCGCCGCCGTGCTGACGCCGGTATGGGCTTTGAGCAGGAAGAACAGCGGAACGCCCAGCGCCGCGCCCGCGCCGAAGCAGATGAGCTGGCGCTTCGTCAGGTTCAGCAGCACCTTGGTCTTGACTGCGTTCAGGTCTTTGGGTACGGGAACGTATGCCATGTTGATTTACCTCCTATGTCATAGTGCTTTTTCATAGCGGAGCTTCATCTGCGCCGGGTATTGTCCGGCCTTCGGCGCTCTTGCGCCTGTCCATGCCGTGCCGCCTGCCCGTCCCGCACAGTGCCAGCCGGCAGCGCGCAGACTTACGCCGCCTTCGGTGTCCAGCGTATAGGTAATGATCCGCTGATAGCCCATTGCCCGCGCCGCCCGTGCCGCAGCAGCGTAAAGGAAGCTGCAAGCGTTTTTGGTGCCGTCGGTGCAAAGGCGGTTGACCTCCAGTGTTTTCCCGTCGTCCAGATACCGGCTGACCGGACGCCCCACGATGGCGACGCCAACCAGACGCCCGCCTGCCTCGCAGCCAATGGAAAATTTGTGTCCAACGACGGGCTTATGATGGCGGTGCCAAGCGGCGACGAAGGTATTTGCTTCGGACAGAGAAATGGGGATAAGCGTCAGCAAAGCTCTGCCTCCTTGCCCTTGGCTGCCCTCACGGGTGTGTGCTCCGCCGATGTGCGGAGCTTCTCCAGCACAGACACGCGGCGCTCGACGCTGCTTGGCGCGTAGCTCTGCAAAGCGTCCCTCTTTTCAAACACCTCGTTCAGCGCAAAGCAAAGGTCGCTTGTATCCTCCATGCGCTCCTGCCACTTGTCCGCCGCCACCTTCAAGGGGTTATCGAACAGCAGCAGGTAGTCCGCCTCCTCCGGCGCAAAGCCGTGGGTGGTGGTCAGGTATTCATGGGTCTGGCGCACGGCGGTGATAGCGGTGGAGTTGCAGATCAGGTCATATCTGCTCATCTGCTCCCACTCGCCCTGTAAGGCGGCGAGGTTTTCATCCAGCCGCGCAAGCAGGCGCGCCAGTTTTTTCTGTTCAGGATTTGTGGATTTGTTCATGTTGATTTCACCTCCCTAATGGCTGTTGAAGATTGACTTGGCGAGGCTGCCGGTCTTGAACAGGGTGAAGCAGAGCAGCACCGTGTAGCCCATGCACAGCCAGATCGCCGTGGAAATGTTGTCGTCGATGAGCATATTCTGGACGAGCACCGCGTAGATGGCGATGCAGACGATGATGAGAAAGCCCTGAAACGCCAGCGCCAGCAGGCTTCTCAGGTAGTTTTGTCCCATGCCGCCCCATTCCTTGCCCATCATGGTGGCCATGGGGATGGGCGCGATGCTGGTGACGAGGTATATCTCGATCATTCTGCCGTAGATGATGATAAAGATGCAGATGGTCAGCGCCCACATGGAGAAGCCCACCACGAAGGATTGCAGCCACAGCCCCAAAAGCGTCCACACGTTCATCTCCAGCAGCCGCGCCTCAAGGTCCGCGATATGGTCGGCAAGGTTGATGGAGGTGTTTCCCACGATAAGGCCGGAGGCGCGGTTGACCACACTCTGCGCCGCCTCGAATACGCCCATGACGATATTCCATGTGTTGGACACGATGAGCACGGCAGCCGCCGTCTTGAATACCCAGCGGAAGAATACCCATGTGTCGATGTCGTGGAGGTTATTGCGGTCCGCGATAAGCTGTATCAGCTCCAGCGTCATGACGAAGGCGAGGATCACGCCGGCGATAGGCAGTATCACGTTGTCCGAGAGGGAGCGGATCATGCTGTAAATGCCGGCGTTCCACGCCTGCGGGGTACTGCCGATGTGTCCCGCCGCCTCCGCGACCTTGGCGTTGACGTTATCAAAGAGGCCGGTGAGGTTATCCATGATGCCGCCCACCAGCAGCTCCTTGAGCCATTCGGTGAATTTTTCCCATATCAGGTCCAATGGGATGGCCCTCCTTTCCCGCCCCCGCCCGCAGAGGGCGGGCAGGGGCGAAGGGTTTCAGTGTGCGGCACTGTACGGCTTAACCGAACAGGCCCTTGAGCAGCGGCACGAGGATCATACCGATGAGCGCCACACCGCCGCCCGCCATGAGCTGTTTCATGCCCTGTGATTTTATTGATGTGTGATAAAGAAGCAATAGAAGTGTAAAAAATTTTGCCGTTCCTATCCGGCACTTGCGCATTGTGTCGGATAGGTCGGGCGTTAGGCTTCGGGCAAGTCAATCTTGCCGACAAAGCTGTAATAAATCTCAATGTCCTGCCTGCGGGTGCCGTTCTCGTCATAGCTGCACTCATGCACGACGATTTTTTCAATCATTTCCCGCAAGAGGGTGGGGGTCAATTCCTCAAAGGCAAGGTGCTTTCGGACGATACCCATAAACTTTTCCGCGTTGACGGTGGCGGCCTGCGACTTGTCCAGTTCGGCCTGCAAAGCGGCGGCGCGGTCTTTCAGTTCCCGCTGCTCCTGCTCATAGTCTGCCGACAGTTCCATGAAACGCTCGTCGCTGATTTTGCCGTTTACATTGTCCTCATACAGCCGCTTGATAATGCGGCTCACTTCGGCAATGCGCTCCTGCGCCTGTTCAAGCTGCTTGGTGGCTGCGGCGGTCTTTCTCTTGCCGCCGATCTCGTTCTGCTGGATAAGCAGCTTCACAAAGCGGCTCTCATGCTTGGCGGCATATTCCGTTACTTGCCGGAGATTGGAGAGGACACCGGCGGTCAACAGGTCGGTGCGGATAAAGTGCGCCGTACAGTCGCGGGTGCGCTTCTTGTAGCTGCCGCAGATGTAACAGTCCTGCTTGCGGTTCTTGTTCTGATACCGCTGCTGGTACATCACATGGCCGCAGTCGGCGCAGAACAGCATACCGGAGAACAGCCCCACTTCATCATAGCGGTTCGGGCGTTTGCGCTGCTTGCGTAACTCCTGCACGCGCTCCCATGTTTCCCGGTCTATGATAGGCTCATGGTGGTTCTCAAAAATGGCCTGCTTCTCCACGGGGTTCTCTACACTGTGCTTGACCTTGTAAGAGGGCTTCTCCGTCTTGAAGTTTACCAGACAGCCGGTGTACTCCCGGTTTTCGAGGATATGAACGACGGTGTTCGTCGCCCACTTGCACTCATAGCCGGGGTGGTAGCGGCGGGTGCTGCCCGTCCTGCGGTATTCCAGCGTCCCCGGCGTGGGGATTTGCTGCTCCGTAAGCATACGGGCAATCTTGGTCGGGCCATTCCCGGCAAGGCAAAGCTGGTATATCTGCTGGACAACCGGCGCGGTTTCCTCGTCAACGAGATAGTTCTCGTCCTCGTCCATGAGATAGCCATAGACCGGCTTGCTGGTAACAGGCTTTCCACTCATGCCTTTTGCTCGTTTTACTGCTTTGATTTTCTTGCTCGTATCTCTCACCAGCCATTCGTTGAACAGATTTCGCAGAGGGGTAAAATCGTTGTCCATGCCGCCGTTTGCGCTGTCCACATTGTCGTTGACAGCGATAAAACGCACTCCCTTTTGGGGGAACAGCATTTCCGTGTAAAACCCTACCTGCAAGTAGTTTCGCCCTAACCGGCTCATGTCCTTGACTATGACCGTACCCACTTTCCCGGCTTCAATGTCTGCAAGCATGGCTTGAAAACCGGGGCGCTGGAAGTTTGCTCCGGAAAAGCCGTCGTCGGTGTACCAGCGCAGATTGGTAAAGCCGTTCTGCTTGGCGTAGGTTTCCAAAATCCTTTTCTGAGACGAGATTTGTCAAGGGTATTTTCCTCATAAGAGAGCGCCCTGCACAAAATCATGACAGGGCGCTCTCTAAATGAAGTATTGGAATTGATAACCAATCAAGTTTACTTTTTCTTGTCAATACTGAAACTTAGCCTTTCCGCACTAACTCAAGCGGGGATCGTTGCGCCAACCGCTGCAAATGCAGGTAAGTCGCCACAATATAAACAATCAGTTGCAGGACACCTGCCACAATAACCGCAATTGGCATTGATACGACTTCCGTTATCATATCGTTATATCCAATCGTGGCTGCACCGCTCAAACTTGTATTAAGCACTTCTGAAACGGAGGAAAACAGGTTTAGTGTCGTAGCATTCATTGTAAGGATTCCAACAATGATCCCAGTTATTGTCGCAAGGATGATAGGTATTGCAGCTATCTTCCAGCTAAACATCACAGCGGTCCTTTTACCGGAACCAAGCGAAAGCATCAGGCCAAGCGTCCGCCGTTGACGGTTTACAAACAGAGCAAGAAATACGAACAGGGCCGCACCTGCTGTTATGCAGGCAGCGAAAAGAAGCTGCTGCGCACTGCTGTAAAATCCATGCAAAGTTTCGGCGATTTCAGTGTATCCGTTATCAAAGCAAAACAGAATGTTTGCCGGGTATCCATGCGATTCCAGTGCATCTTGGAGCGCAGATACCTTTCCGTTCTGCAAAACGTATGTAAAGAAAACGCCATTTCGACTACTATAGCAGTTTTCTGGCAGAGAAGTGTTAGGGACAAAGACGGTATTCGGAAGGAAGCGATAGTCTGCGGTATCCCATAAGTCCGACTGTCGGTAAATTCCTATAATCTGATACGTTTTCGTATCACCTGAAACCCCAATCTTTTGGGAAAAAAGCTGTGGCTGCACCTTCCATTCCGGAGCTGTTAAATCGGCAAGAGGATTTGGACCCCAGTAGAACGACAAATCAATGCAGTCTCCTGTACCAAGTCCGCTTGCAATGGCAGTTGTTTCAGAAATCAGGCAGACATTAGAGCCATTTTTGTAATCGTCCGCCCCAAAACTCCGTCCTTCTGTTACGAAAGAGTCCTTTTGATGGAAACAATACATGCTTTCCAGAAGATCTGTACCAATCACACTGACAGTATGATATTGCGTATCCAATTCTTGGGCTGCGCTCCGCCATTCAATTCCCGCATTTGAGCTTAGAAAGACATCCAGACCAGTTTCCAACGGGGTCATGTATACATCAAGGTATTGGTCGTTTAGCAGTACACCCGTTTCAGAACCGTCAATTGCATAGTCTGGCTGTGTTTCTGGGTACAGTCCGTGCCAGTGTGTAACAGTCATTGCACAGGAATCTATTGCGTCAACCATGTTCTGTCCCAAAATAGACGTTTTTTCACCAGAAGAGTATTTTGCTACTGGTATGAAATCTTGTGAAGCGGTTTTCTTTTCATCTGCCGTCAAGTCATATGATATACGAGACAAATCAATATCTTCTACAGAACACCGGTGCGATTCTGCTAATGTCGTGCGCAGTTCTAGGTCTCGGTCTATATATTCCGATCCATAAACCAAGTAGCGTCGCCCAACCTGAATGTCAAGTGCGTCCAATTCTTCCCGAGAGTTACACCCTATAGTAAGGTATAGCGTGCTGCGAACAGCATAGTCTTGATGAAGTTTAATCACGTTTTCAATCGAAGCGGTAACAGATACGGACGCAATTTCAGCAAACTCAGGCAGATTTATCTCATCTACTGACGTGATACGAACTACCAAAATCGCTCGACCATATGGCGTATCAAGGCTGGGGGCATATGTGCCGTCTTCCTTGCCGCTGGTAACACTCTGAATGGAGGGGCAATAAGCACTGATATATTTTTGTTGGTACGCGCCTTTTATGATCCTTCCATCAGCAGCAAGCTGATCCATATATGCCCACATATCTTGACTAATTATACTTTCTTCATGATGGAGCGTCAGCCCGTTGTACTCTGTTGCCACGTCTGCTGTCTCCGTTGTTGGGACACCAATGGTCACATAGCGTTCTTCAATTTGCGCGAGCGTTGCTTTAGCGGATGCAAATACGCCTGCGCTCAGGCAGATAAAAGCGGAGGCCATTCCCACCAGCAGGAAGATTGCAAACAAACGAACCGGTTGTCGAAAGAGCTGTTTCAAAGGGGTCATACAGTTTCCTCCTTGATTCTGCCGCTGTCCATACGGAATACAACATCCGCTGCTTTGGCTACCTCCAGATCATGTGTGACAACCACTACACAGCAGTTTTCTTCATGTGCCAGTCTGGAAAGCAGCTGAATAATTTGTGTGCTGTTTTCTGTATCCAGATTTCCCGTAGGCTCATCTGCGAGAATGATCTGCGCATGAACGGCTAATGTTCTGGCAATTGCGACTCGTTGCTGTTCGCCGCCTGACAGCATGGCAGGAAGTCGCTTCCAATAGCTTTCGCCCAGACCTACTTTTTCAAGAGCAATCTGCGCCTCTTTTTTTGCATCGGCATCGGAATGCCTCAGCAATTTTAAGGGATACATGACGTTTTCACAAACAGTCATAAGTGGAAACAAATTATAGCTTTGGTAAATCACAGACGCCTGCTTGCGACGGTAGATATCCACGTCTATTTCCCGCAAACTTTGGCCGCCGACTATTATGTCTCCGCTCTGCGGCGTATCCAATCCTGCCAGTAATGAAAGCAGCGTTGTCTTCCCACTTCCACTTTTGCCGACTAACGCATAAAAAGTTCCAGCACTCAAATCACAGGAGACGTCTTTTACAGCCTGAACAGTTTGGTATTTTGTTTTGTATGAATAAGAAACACTTTGCACAGATAATACGGACATACTACTCAACCTCCCGTAGTAATCGGATTCCGCTTTTTCCAGTTGCCATCAAGCAAGCTGTAATTGCCCCGACATTCATAGCAAAAAAGAGTGCTGCGGCCATGGCATATTGGGTGGCAGTCTCTTGGACAAACAGGATGAGAATTGTTCCAATAGCTGCGCCAACCAAAAACATCAGACATATCTCGACGAATACCATAATGACTGTTTCAATGCGTTTTGTACCAAGAGATCGTGCAATGGCAAATTCCCGCCTTCGGATATGAATATAGAAAAAACCTGCGGCAGCACCAATCATGACCTCTATGCAGGCAAAAATTGGTTTTAGTCGATACAGTGTTTGCAGATTTCGATTCAAAGCATTCAGGGTTTCGCGGAGTGTTTCGTCATGAACTGTTATGGCAAATTGCTGATATCGGAGAGCTGGAGAATTATTGATTTCTTCTTGATGCCCGGAGGGGTCCACATTTGCGAAGTGACGTATCAGTATTTGCCGGAATTCGTCCAGCTCATGATTATCGCGCACTGTTGCGCTCAAGCTATCCCCCGTAATCTTCCCATCCAGTTCTGTTTGTACTGCGGCAACGCAGCTGAATGGGCAATAGATCGTTTGAGATTTCGACGAATACGTCCCAGCAATTTCGAGCGAAATCTGTGTGGAAGCTTCACCGGTCGCAGCAGGCGACATCTGAACCGTCAATATGACATTACCACTATTATCGGTATCTTGCGACAGTTCTTCTGCCGCTGCGGTTGAAACGAGACACACCGCTTTATTTGAGGTAAAAATTGATTCGTCGTATCCTTCAAAATAAGTAATCGAATTTCCTGAAACGGGTGCCAATTCCGATGCGGCATCAACAGAAGTAATGCCAATCAGATTTTGCCGACTCGAAAAGCCCGTCCCTTGACTGTAATAGACAGATGCTTTCAGGCAAACATCCTTCACATAGGAGGAAAATGCTTTTTCCTGAAGTTCCCCGCCATAGGCATATTTGTCAGAGAGAAAGTAGTTGATAATATAGTCTGTAATTTTCAGGTCATCGGTTTTCGTGCCAGTAAGATTGGATACGACGACAGTTACGGGAATCACTGCGTAGGCGCTCTCCATATCCTGTTCTTTCTGGCAAATGAATCCATCAAAGAGAGTAAAAAATGCACAAAGGAAAGCTATCAGCAATACAATACTCACCGTCTGCCAAACGCCGCGCTTTAAGCGCACCTTTTCGTAAAAGAAAACGATCATTTAACTGCACTCCAATAATGCAAGCAGCGGCATGGGAGAAATATTCACCCATGCCGCTGCTCAGCTGTCACTTACTTATCTGTCAGAACCGGGAAAACAGACTGGGGCAGGATGCAATGCCCATTACCGGGGCAGCTGTAATGATCCCAATAGCCAGTAGTACGCCCGCACTGGAGACAAGAATGCTCATAGCGGACATAATGGAGGCTGCCGGAATGATAATTGTTTCCTGTGTAGGAATAACTACTCATTGTATGAGAGACGGTTGAAGAGGCACCATTTCCCAAATAGCTATTAGTGCACCCCGAAACAGTGCAGTAATACACGGGATAGACAGTCTTCAGATGAGTTTCATCATCAATCGGAATATATGTAGTATCATAATGGTCAAGACGCCACTGATGGGTATGCATTGTGGCAACTCCTTCATGAGTTTCAGCGGCGAAAGCCTGTGTCGGAATCGCTGCGAGGATAAAAAGGGCCAGAAAAACTGCGGCCAGTGACTTGATCTTTTTCACAAACAACGCTCCTTTTTTAACTGATTTTTTGCCTGATGTCTTCTTGGGTCAGCACATGAGCCAGAATCCGTTGAACAGACAGGCCATGTGCTTCCTTAAATGATTTTCATAAATTTCCCCTACTTTCATGTAACCACATCGACAGTTAAATTGACGTCAATCCTATAGATAACGCAGGACTTTTCATCTGTAAAAATCAGTTGTTTGAATTTGAGTAAGAGACTCTTGCTTCTTTATTGCTTCTCCTAGCAAAGCGCTCTCAAGCTCTACTTCACGTTGCCAATCTTCGCTACTACTTCTATCCGAAATAGTTTGTCCATTTTGAATCACGTCCAATATTGGAGGCTGGCTTAGATCAATATAGTTGCTACCCTGAGCAGCAATTTCTTTTGATTGTCTCGGGTTTGTCATAAAACAGACGACAACTGCCAAAACAAGTATCGCGGTCACGGTTATGATCCAAGTATGAGGCTTTCGATAAGAAAGTACAGCACGGATTCGTGTTTTCACATTCTTACTGCCGAAGGCCAGCGGGCAGGCCGCAAAAATACGCTGGTTTGCAGTGCAGGAGAGCAACGTCTGCGAATACGCAGCGCGCTGAGAATCACTCATATCCTTGATAGCGTATTCGTCACATGCCAACTCAATATCTTTACAAAGGAAATAATACGCAATCCAAATCAAAGGATTGAACCAATGAAGAGAAAGAATTAAGAACGCAATGGGCTTTAGCCAATGATCGCGGCGTTTTATATGCGCACGTTCATGTGCAATTATGCTATCCAATTCCTTGCTCTTTATATGGAACGGAATATAGATGCGCGGCGCAAACAGGCCAAGAATAAACGGAGCATTCACATGCTCGCTTTGATACACATTTGACGAGAGCCGGACAGCAGTTTTTACTTTGCTGCGGAGATGTACATAGCTTAATGCTTCAAACAGAAGCATTACTGCCATACCAGTACACCAGACGATTCCAACATAAGGAACAGGAGCAGTGAAACCTTTGGCAGAAAGCAGGCCCTGCTCGGATGCCGAAAAGCCACTTATATCAGGAATGACACTCAAGCGACTTTCCAATGCGTTTGGCATGAGAAGCCGAATCCCAACAAAGCTCCACAATACGGGGAACAGCCATTTGGGGGCCTTACGGAATATGATGTGAACAAGCAGAACAGTCAGAACAAGCCATCCGGCATTGATGCTCATATTAAGCAGCTTCATAAACAATTCAGTCATCCGGATGCTCCTTCCGAAAGCGGTCAATCATCTGCTGCATCTCCTGAATTTCATCGACTGTGAGCTGTTGGCTTTTGGTAAATGCAGTCAAAAAGGCCGGAATCGAACCGGCAAATTTTTTCTCGACCAATTCCTCAATTTCAGCTGTCTGTATCTGCTCCTTGGATACCAGCGAAGAAACTATCGTATTCTCATTCTTTATCACGCCACGCTCTGACAAGCGCTTTATTACCGTGTAAGTGGTAGTAACCTTCCAGCCCAGCTGCTCTGCACAAAGCTGAGCCAAATCTCTGCTCTTGATGGGTTCATGATCCCAAAGAATCAGGCAAAAACGGTATTCGCTTTCAAAAACTTTTGGTATACTCATTCTAGCGGCCTTTCATTCTAATCTGTTAGTATTATTCTAACGGATTAGAGTTGGAAAGTCAATAGGGAAAATGTGCATTTTTATCACTTAGCGCTGGAAGTGCTTGGGCTTTTGCGGGTCTGACCGTTGCCGACGAATAAGCACCTGCCGCACCTGCCGCTCATCTGCGTCATCTCTGAGCAGTCTGGATACTTCCTGCTTGGCGCTGAGCAACAGACTGAACGATGGCTTCTTCTGCAAGGTGTCTTCCAATTCCTGCTCTGCCGCCTTTTCCTGCACGGGGCGGATGGCCTGCCGTGCTTTGTACAGCTCTACCGAGTCAAAATCCGCAGCCTGCGCTTTCAGTTCAGCGTATTCATCCAAAGCCTTATCCAACTCGGCAGAGTATTTTTGCTCCTGCGCCTCCAGCTTTTTCAGGCCGGCTTCCATTGCAGCAATATCCTTGTGGAACGCCTCTGCGCCTGCATCCTCCGCATACTCAAATTTTTGCAGAAGAAGTGCCTTTTCGGAACGCAGTTCCTCTAAATCTTCCGTCAGCTCTGCAATACGGACAGCCAGCGCCTTGTGGCGTTTCACATGGTATATTGGCAATGCCTTTTTCTCGGCAACTAGTGTTTTGCGCTCCTTGCTCTTTTCCTTGATTTGCTGCACCAGACCAGTGTAATGCTCCAGCTCCGGCTTCCATACGGCAAGGGATTTTTGAATATGCGCCTTTCCGCTGCGAATGTGAGAGAGCTGATAACAGAAGATCAGCACCCGGCTGCGCAGCTTCTCCAGCCCCTCCGCAATGGCCGGTACGGTGCGGGCGACCAGTGCGGTCAACTTTTTGATTTCAGCTTTCAGCTCCCGCAGCAGGGCATTGTCCGCCTTGATCTGCCGGTTGATCTCGCAGCGGTCAGCAATCATGCCTTTTCGTTCCAGTGCGCGTGCGGTCACACCCTCGTGAATGGTGGGCTGCTCGTCCAGCCCTCTGGCGGCGTTGCTGCGGTGGTCGATGCGCT
>OHWY01000439.1_pt1 | contig 11335 bp, 15 predicted proteins | sample 1579801 | NCBI WGS metagenome assembly OHWY01 (sample SAMEA3882536, study PRJEB24775) | human gut metagenome | biome: human-associated habitat; feature: intestine environment; material: feces | place: Netherlands | collected 2009/2010 | reverse complement strand
GGGAGTACAAATTTACGTTGGCTTTAGATTTGAAGTTGATGATGGAAAAATTATCGGATGAATATGTTGTTTTATTAAGAACACACCACTATATCGCAGATAACATTGATACAACAGGTCTTGAAGGCTTTGTGTACAATTTAAGTAAATATGATGATATCAGTGAAATCTATTTGATCAGTGATATTTGTATCACGGATTACTCAAGTGTATTCTTTGACTTTGCGAACTTGAAACGACCAGTACTTTTCTATACATATGATATTGAAAAGTATAAGAATCAGTTACGTGGATTCTATATTGATATGAATACAGAAGTTCCTGGTCCACTATTGTATACGAGTGAAGAAGTCGTGGATGCGATTTTGAATATTGATCAAATAAATGAAGAATATAAAGAACGTTACGAAGAATTCTACAAACGTTTCTGTTGCTACGACGATGGAAATGCGTCAAAGCATATTGCAGAAGAAGTATTTAAGTAAAAAAGGAGAGGATAGCCATGTTGATAAAGCTTTTAAGACCATTTAAAAAGTTTGCAGGAAAGTGCATTCGCTTGGCATATAAATTAACCTATCGTTTATTTAAAGTAGATGATAAGCTTGCCATATTTATATCGTTCCATGGTCGTGGCTATTCGGATAATCCTAAAGCTATTTATGAACAGATGAGACAAGATCCAAGATTTGATGGATATCGTTTTATTTGGTTTATAAAGAATCATAAAGAAAAAAAATTGCATATTGAGGGGGCTGAAATAAAGGAATATTTCAGCATTCCTTATTTCTATTATTTATCGAAGGCAAAATTATGGGTAGTGAACTGCAAATTACCTACATATATCTTTAAAAAGGAAAATCAGGTTTACCTACAAACATGGCATGGAACACCATTAAAGCGATTAGCTCATGATATTGATGTGAGTGAAGATACTACATTTTATCGTTCAGGTGTCAGTTATGAACAGATGTGCCATTCCTATGATGTAGATGTCGCAAGATACAATTATATGATCAGTCCAAATGCCTTCTGTACGAAAGTTTTTCAAACATCTTTTAAAATCAATAGAGAAAGATTGATTGAAACAGGATATCCTAGAAATGATTTTATTTCGAATGCGACAAAAGAAGAATGTGATGCGATCAAGAATAAGTATCATTTGCCTATTGATAAAAAAATTATTCCATGGCTTGAATTGATAATCATATTGATAATTTTATGGGGAATATATAACTTCAATGTGGAAAATATGGAATCACCTATATCACGTAATTGGTATAAAATTATCTAATGAACAATATGAACAATATCTGGACGATATGAAAAACGCAAAGACAGAAGAAGATAAAGCAAGAATGAAAGACAGATGGCTGCAAATCGATGCTGAGCAGAACGAAGAATGGCTGAGAAAACAAGGAACAGGCATCTATATAGATCTGAGTACAATAAAAAAAGGAGACCTGCCCGGACAAGTCATCCTTGAAAAGCGTAACGGATATAAAGAAATGCTAAACAAAGCAACCCTGGATAAATCCAAAGAAATCGCGGCGGAAGGAATAGTAAGCTGGAGCGCGGCGAACTGGATGGAAAGCGAATATCCCTACCTGACACGAAAAGAAGCGGAGGCAATCGGGAAAAACCTTGTAAAGAAAGTCAGTCCTTTCGTAGCAGGTGCGTCTTACCTATACGGGATACAGGAAAACCACGAAAGATTTAAATCCCCATACAATGCATTTAAAGCGGATGCTTTAAATATATTGCCTATTGTGGGTGGAACAATGGCGGGGGTAATTACCAGTAGTGTCGGTGGTCCGGGTGTTAGCTTATTTACTGGAGTATATTTGAATCCGCATGTAAAAGAGAAAAAGGATATTATTGAAACGGATGAGAAATAATATAGATACTGATAATAGGAAAGGGACTAAAAAATGACTTTTTCCTTTAATAATCAAATATTAGATATAGCAGTTGTTTTTCTCTTAGTATGGAATATATGGGTCTTTATTTTGAATAAATCTGATCGAGAGGATATTATTATTTCTGTAAAAATTATACCTTCATATATTCGTGTTCCAATTGTAATTTGTGTCTGTATATTACTTGCATTAGTAGTTTTAACGGATTTGGGAGTAATTGATTATTTAAATAATTTCTTGATTATAACTATTGCGTTATGGAGCTATTGGTTATGGATGACAATTGTATTTTGGTCAATTTTGCGTTATAGAAAGAAAGTTGCACGAAAATATAACCCACAAGATAGTATACGTTTAATCGGCTGGCTTTTTGTAGGAGCAATGTTATTATTTGTTGGTTTAGATGTATATGGCTCTGAACTTTGGTGGTTTATAAAGCTCTTTCTATAGAAAGACAATGCAGACTCCACCACAATCTCTGCCGTACCCCAAGGAACCATAACCATCACAGATAAAGAAAACCAGAAACAGGATATAGAGAAACTGAACAGGAACACAGAAGACAGCCTGAACAAACTCAAAGAAATCTTCGACAAAACAAAAGTAGAAGAAAGAAAACGACTATTGGAAGAACTGGGGATAGTCGGAAACCGGGCCATCCATGCGATAGCCTCCCACAATGGATGGAAAGACGGCTCCGCCGAAAAGGCAGCCCTCCATGGCATGCTGGGAGCCATTACTGGAGCCAAGAGCGGAGGAAGCGCCCTAAGCGGCCTGATAGCAGGAGGAGCCAACGAATATGCCATAGAATACCTGAAAAAGACCAAAGGGAAAGACTGGATAAACAAGCATCCCGATACCGTACAGAACATCTCCGCCGCCTTTGGAGGAATCCTGTCCAAGATGACAGGAGGAAGCGGACATACAGGCGCCTACATCTCCCAGATGGGAACGAAGTGGAATGAGTTGGAAGAAATTAGAGAAGTTGATAATTTAAATGAAGCGCAAGATATTATGAATGAAAATGTAAATGAAGAAAAGGAGGCAAGTAGAACGCCTGAATCTGACTTCATGCAGGAATATCCGGATTTGAGTAATGAAATATTTAAGAACCATAGAGATATTGCGAACTCCGCGGGGCAATTCATAGGCAGTTCAATGGGTGCAGAAGTAGCAGCAGACCTATTAAGGCATGCCTTATATGGAAATGGTTCGCCTGTTTCAGCTGATAGTCAGTTAGGGCAAAAAATTAGTTCTGATTTGAATAACTCTGCTATTCTTAGGGCTGCTATACAATCTTATGGAATGAAATTAAAAGTTGGTGAAACTAAGTATATTTACGGGTCTGTTAATTTGCAGGTAAAAGATGAGTATGATAATGATGCTACTATTAATGAAGTACTGGGATATGGGAGAATAAAATTGGGGCTACAAATTACAAGGAATGAAAATAGTATAGATTATTATGGACAGGCCAGCGATGCATATAATTTTGAGTGGCATGATGTCAATTCCAATTTAGAAAAGATGAAAGAGGATTCTTCTTGGGATCAATTTAAGAAACTAATAATTGATGTTATAAATAACGGGGCAGCAGGATATCAAGAAATTGGCGCGATACAGGCTTTTGACTGGAGTGCGAATCTTGATGGTACGATAGAAATAGAATAAGGAGGAACATTATGAGAAAAAAAATATTCCTTGCGTGTTTGGCCTTTTGTTTATACAATGCATTTCTTATGGGAATTCATATGGTTATGATTCTATCGGAACCTATTGCTTGGAGTCCAGCGGTAAGAACTGTATTTGGACATGCATCTCGCATACAAATAGTAGAAAGAAATAGGAATTCGCTTTATTTGGAATTATGGGATAGTAGACCGGAAGATAAAATAAAAAGGAAATCAACAATTCTAGATAGGGATGTATATGAAAAAGAAAGCGAAACGGATATATTTTACAGAGATAAAGTGTTCTATTCTTATGGTAGTGCCGGATTTTATACGATTTATGCGAATCCATTTAGGATAAAGGTATATAGGAATCCGTCTCAGCCATTAGAGGAGAAACAAGAGATAGATAGATCCTTAGCGAAGTATAACAGTGATGAGATACAAGTAATTTCATCACTGTCAGATCTTACTTCAGAAGAGCGGCAGGCATATGAGAAGTTGAGAGTGAAAGCAGATAATAAAAAAGGTAGATAAATATATGCCGATGGAACGGATGAGCTTCAATTATCTTTTCCTGTATCTTTTCCTGTGGAGAAAACAGTAAATTTGAAGGGGTAGTATATGAAAAAAGTTATTATATCATAGTATTCCCAATAGATAGATGAATGGGGAAATATTTCAAGTCAGGATGATCACTACAACAAAAGAACAAAGCTGAATACAAAACAAAAGCAAGCGGAATCACCGTATCTACCCATGCCATATCCAAACTCAACCCCTTAGGACTGGGCTATGTACCGACCATCCCCGTGAAAGAGAAAGCAGGAACAACTACGAGATCGGCCATATCCAAAGGAACCATAACCATCACGGACAAAGAAAACCAGAAGCAGGACATAGAGAAACTGAATAGGAATACAGAAGACAGCTTAAACAAACTCAAAGAAATCTTCGACAAAAAGAAAGTAGAAGAAAAACAGGAACTCATCCACATGATGAACATAGTGGGAAACCAAATCATCCATGAAGCGGCAGACCACTATGGATGGAAAGAAGGATCCACAGAAAAACTCCTTCTCCATGGAGCCATAGGCGCACTGACAGGAACCATGAGCGGAGGAAATGCATTGTCAGGAGCCGTAGCAGGAAGCGTGAACGAATTTGCCCTGGCATACATGGAAAAAACAAAAGGAAAAGACTGGATGGACACCCACCCCGATACCGTACAAGCCATCAGTACCGCCTTAGGAGCCGTCGCAGGAAGCCTGATAAGAGACCGTACTACAGGAGCCTATACGGTACAGATGGAGGCGAAGTGGAACAGACTGACAAAAAACCGTAAGAAGACCAGAACAAACAACTCAAACAAGAACTATCCACAAAAAAGAAAAAACCTGACGAACTTCTCAAACTGCTGACGGAATACATCAACATGAGCGAAACCGCCGAACATCCCACTTCGCGAAAAGCGCTGCATGGAGTCTGGAACGAAGAAAAGGATGTATATTACCGAAAATGATAATAAGCGCACAGGAATATAGAGCGATAAATCAAAAATCATTCAACCGTATGGCACAAAAATACAACATGCCGAAGTATGAGAAAAATTACTCCTTTTGAGGCACGGATTTTAAGTGCATCCGGGCTTGCGCTTTCTGGTTTTGTAGGAATGACAATATTAAATAACTGGTATAGTCGAAAAGAAGAATATGTAAATTACCCATTATAAATTGAATAAGTCTGGCTATGATGATGAGCAATTTAAAGAAAAGCTAAATCAAAACTTTGGAAGTATTGATTAATAGGGGGACAAAATGAAAGTCTTGAGTATATCATTTTGGGGTGGAATTATTACAGCAGTTTTATTTTTTATAACGATGTTATGCTTTGCCTGGGATGATGGGCGTATGCATGAAAAGGAGATCAAAAATAATATATGGAAATATACCTTATTTCTCCTTATGGGAATGATTACAAGTGTTTTTTGTTTGGTGTTTGTATTTGCTTATTTTACTAATATTTTGGAAATTATAAATGGAATAAAAATAGTTAATATCGCAGATGCACAGGTAGAAGGAACGATTTTTATTATTTGGAATGTTTTTGTTATAGCTAAATATTATCTCTGTATATTATTCCCTACATCTACGAATAATAGGCAAAGTGAAAGAATAAACAAAAAGCAAATTATTTTTTTATGCGTAGTAAATACACTTATTGAATTATTTATAATATGGTATTACCGAGATGTGTTGTGGTATGTAATCTCTTGGATTTTCTGTTAATTAATGAAATCCAATATAGAAGGTATTACTGAACAAAACCATTTACGGCTCAAAAACCCCATTAAACGAAAGAGGCATCCCGATGAAATTAAAGACCGGGAAAACTACAGGCGTATGAAAGGGATACCTGTGCCAAACTATACCATTAACAAAGGAATGCTTGCGGAGAATATGGCCACAGCAGCTGTAGAATATCCCTTTACACTGGCAGAGAACATGGTAGGAAGACCGGAAGAATTATAGTGGAGAAGACTGGTGGGAGGCACAGGGGATAAATATTAGATTTTTTAGCTTATAGGGTAATAATCTTTACCGGATTAGGGGCAGAAACTTATAAAACTACCAAGAATCCATATAGAAGTGCTGGTGTGGCAATTGCTTTGACCATTACTCAAGATGAAATGATTGACAAGGCTACTAAATCCATAAAAGAAAATACGTTAAATAAGGATGTAGAGAAATAATAGAAAGGGATATTTAGTATGATTATTGGCATAATAGTTTTAATATTGAGTGTTTTAGAATTTATAAGAAGCTTTAAAGTACATGGCAATGATACAGTTTTACAAAAAATATATTATTATATTGGTGGGTATGCAGGTTTGTCTTTTTGGATATGGATGTTATGGTTTGTCCAGTATGGTAATCATTATTACTATATGGAAATATTTATATGCATTTTGATATTAGAGTTGTTAATGTTGCAGAGAATTACGTTTTATTATAAGGAAAAGTATATAGAATCTACACAAAAAAATGAAACCATTAAGGTGGTTAAGTTAAAGAGAATATATAGAATTTGCCGTTTTGGTAGTGTAATGTGTGGGGTTAGTATTATTACCTTAGTTATTGTTGCGGTTTTATAGTGGTAGGATTGCTAACATTCCTGCCCGTGCTGGAGTAGCAAGTGTAAATGCCCTCTTAGCATATGCATAGTTTAAGAGTCCAATCATTAGTGCAGCAGTGGGAGTCGGTACATTAGCCTTAACGAAATCATGGAATGATAGTTTAATACAAAAACTTAAGAAAGAAAACCTTAAAACTGATGAGCAAAAAAAAGATGAAAAGAAAGAAGAGATAAAATAATGTTTTCTTATTCTATACTTTTTTTAATAATGATTGTATCTTTTCTGAGTGTTAAAGAGTTTAAAATCCATAAAAATGAAAATTTTTATCAGAGGATTTATTATTATGTGGGTGGATATATTGGCTGTGCTTTTTTGTGTTATATAATTTGGGAAAATTATAATATGAGGATAGGATATGTTACACCCCGATGGATATCAATGCTAATTTTTTTATCATTGATTTCATGTAGAATCGAGTATGTTTATAAAAAGAAATATCTGAAATCGTTAAATGACTCTGATCGAAGTAAAATATCTACTGCTGAAAAATTATGGAAACTAAGTCTTATTATTAAATGGTCTGGTATTATTGCTGTGTTTGGACTAAGTTTAATTTGGATTTTGTAATTAATGATGAAGAGCTAATAATATATCTACGAAGAACAAGATGGAACCGTAGCCAATGGACATGCCCTATATCCCGGTGAAATTAAAGACCGGGAAAGCTACAGACGCATGAAAGGGATATCCATGCTAAACTATACCATTAATAAAGGAACACTTGCGGAGAACATGGGAGGAAATGTAAGTACAGCAAGAGTACTGGCACTGAGACCGTTAAAAACACCGGGAATATACCGGACATGGCAGGAAGAGCGGAAGAATTACAGCGGAGAAAATTGGTGGAAGGCGCAGGAGATAAATATAATTACTCCGTTATCAAGTAAGGTATATTCTGCATTATCTGCAGGAGTTGCAACTTATAAAGTGATAAAAAATCCATATATTAGTGTGGGAGTTTCTGTAGCAAGTACAGTATTAGTAAATGATAGTACTGCCGAAATTGAAAAGAATCTTAAAAATGAGCATTTGAAAACGGGTGAACAGAAAGAAAAAGAAGCCGGGAAAAGGTGAAGTATATATGCTTATATGCGGTGTCATATTTTTCATAACAGGGTTAATATTTTTGAAAGGATTTTCTGTAAATAAGGATGATAGTATACTCCAAAAATTTTATTACTATGTTGGAGGGTATGGAGGTGAAATATTTTTCTGCTATATGATATGGTTCTCTGAATATGGAGATAAAAATTATTATGGAGAACTTTGGATGATATTTTTAATTTTTTATTTATTGATAAATTGTAGAATGAATTATTTTTATAAGTTAGAATATCTTGATTTAAAGATGCAAGATTGTATGAATGCAGAAAAAATATATCATGCCAAAAGAATTTGGGAAATTAGTCAACTGAGTAAATGGATAGGTATTACATGTATTGGAATTATGATACTAATTATGTTGTAAGTTTATTGGGCTATGGCAGTGATCAGTGGGCTTGCTATGAACGCGGTAGAAAATAGTACCATAAAGAGGAGCTATTGAAAACAGATGAGTAAAAAGAAAAGCGAACCAAACGATCAGAATAATATGGCTGGGGATAAGAAACAATGATTCTTTCAAGTGCTCTTTTGGTTATAGAAACCATATTATTTTTGGTGAGTGGACGTTTACATGGGGATGAAAGCTTATCACAAAGATTCTCCTATTATATAGGGGGATGGGTAGGACTTATATACTTTTCTTGGCTCCTTATGGCATCTTTTATGGGATATGACATAAATATAATTATTACATTGATTGTGATGGCTATTGTTTTCTTTTTTTCTCTTAATAGGACAAAATATAATTTTAGAGTTAAGTATGAAAATGCAAAAAAATATTGTGGTAAAAACTCAAAAGACGCAAAAAAGTTTCGTGGTTTAGTTAGTTATGTACTTTATGGCCAGATAATCACCTTTATCGGATTTATAATGATCCTTATGGTCGTTTTATTAGGATATTATAATGGACGGATTTCTTTATATTAATATAGGGATAGGGAAAGCAGGAAGCACCACCTATGCAGCCATAGCAGACAGCATCATCACCACCACAAAAGAAAAAACAGACAAAGAAATCAGTCACGACACAGCAAACGCACTTAACACACTTTCTGAAATCTTCGACAAAAAGAAAATAGAAGAAAAACAGGAATACGTGAACATCCTCTCCCAAGTAGGATACCGCCTCATAGGAGACATAGCGGGACACAAAGAAAACGAACTGAATAAAAAAGCAGAAAAAGCCAGAAAAGAGAATAACAGCATACTGGCGGAGAAATACGAAAAAGAAGCAAAGAAATGGAGCGAAAGCGGAACCAATAGAATCGCCATGCATGGAATCATGGGAGCCTTAGTATCCAAAGAAGCGGGAGCAGGAATCACAAAAGGTCTGACAGGAGCCGGGCTGAATGCCGCTTTGCAGGGAGCATTGAAGAATATTTCTGATCCGGAAGTACGCAAAGCCGCCAGTCTGGCGATAGGTCAGGCAGTTGCAGGAGAAACCGGTTCTGCCATTGCAGAATACGCCACCGTATTCAATTGGCTCTCCCATCAGCAGCAGGAAATGCGGGACAAACTGATCAGCGAAGCAGAAGCGGAAGGAGATATGGATAAGGCAGAGCGAATACGGGCATACTACCAGGAACTTGACGAGAAGCAGGATGATGTCATCCGTAAACTTGAGTTGCCGGAATCGGATGACTATAGCCCAAGCGTGGAAGCAGCTATTATAGAATCCACCAATATCTATGAAGATACAGATGCCTTCCGGGAAGTCACAATTGGTGCACTCAAGATAGCAAAGGAAAAGGGGCTGACAGAATACCATTTCCTTGATGAAGACTATGTAACGCTAAATGCTTCTATTGGGATGGGTATAGGTCTCTCTGGCGGATTTATTATGGACAGGACAGGGAATGTCTATTCAGTGGTCGGCGGAGGGTTTACAGGAGGAATCGGTGGAACAATAGCTACTGGAAAATTAGCAATGGATACAAGCGGGTGGACTGCAGCAAACTTGCAACAAGCTCTATCAGGAGGTAGTGTCAGCTTTGGTCTTGGTATAGGTGGATCGGTTACTGTAAACGTGTCTAAAGTAGCCGGTAGCAGAGAGATAGGTGGTACGACCGGAATTTCTGCAGGAATGACAGGAACTTACACGCAATTTATTTGTAATATAAATGATTTGTGAGAGGTGGCGTCATGAAGAAAATCGACTGGGATAATTTAAATTACTATGATTTTATTGGGGGGATAGGAATAGGTGTAATTCTGTTGTTTGGCATATATTTGGGGGGGCTTTGGTATACGACAAAAGACTATCGACTGGAAACCGCACGACAACTGGAATGTATATACAATGAGATTCCCAATCCGGAAACTGTAACAGACGATGTTTATGGTGTAAAAAAGATGTGGTTGTCGTACTATGTTGTAGGCCATAGAACTTATGCTAATATGGATGAAGATAAAATTATGGATTGGTACATAGAAAGGTTAAATTCAAGTGGGTGGCATGTAGATAAAAGACGTAGAGAAAAAAATGATAAGGTGGAGATATATAGTGTAATTATGCGGAATGAAAATTTTTGGTTGGAAATAAGCCATATAAGGGAAAGCTGTAGATTCAAGTTTTTTTTACTAAAAGAAGACTGGATATATGATAAAGGCCTTTAATTACTAATTTTAGGAAGCGTGAAAGGGAACGTCACCATCACAGCCGGACAGACGGCATCCGTCAGAGCCTCCGACATCATCGCAGGGAAAGACACCCTCATCACAGGAAGAAACGTAGACATCGAAAGCAAAGACAATACCTACAGAGGAAAAGAAGAACACGAATACAAAAAAAGCGGCCTTACCGTATCCTTAGGCGGAGCGGCCGTCAATGCGGCAAGAACCGTAGCCGCTCCCGTAAAGAGAGCCGGAGAAGTGGGAGACGGCCGGCTGAAAGCCCTGTATGCTGTGCAGGCAGGAATGAATGCGAGAGACATACAGAAAGATCAGAAGACAGATAAAGCTATTAATAAAAACAATGCCGTAGGAATCAATATCAGCCTGGGCAGCACCGGATGGAAAGACAACAGAGAAACCGCCACCCAAGAAGCCAAAGGAAGCACCATCACCGTAGGAAGAACAGCCGCTATCATCGCCAAAGAAGACATGACAGTCAAAGGCAGCACAGTCAACGCCAAAGACATCCACCTCAAAGCGGGAAACAACATCAGTATCCTCTCATCCGAAAACAGAAGCACAACCATAGAAGACTACAAAGCAAAAAGCGGAAGCATAGGAGCCTCCCTCAGCAAAGGAGGCTATGGAATCGGCGCGTCCTACGGGAAAGGGAAAGGACAGATAGAAGAAACCATTATTACCCATACCCCGTCAGACATCACTGCGAAAAATACGGTAGCCCTTTCGAGCGGAAACGACATCACCATCCGGGGCGGGACAGTTAAAGGAAACAAAGTTACTGCTAACGCAGGAAGAATGTCCATAGAAAGCGAACA
>OHWY01000421.1_pt1 | contig 11675 bp, 14 predicted proteins | sample 1579801 | NCBI WGS metagenome assembly OHWY01 (sample SAMEA3882536, study PRJEB24775) | human gut metagenome | biome: human-associated habitat; feature: intestine environment; material: feces | place: Netherlands | collected 2009/2010 | reverse complement strand
TTTCAAGCTGCGCGAGACTCTGGATGATCGGCACGAGCGTCAGCTTGCGGCTTCGGCCTGCGGAAAAGAGCGGCAGAACGTCAAAGGGCGGCATCGTACCGAATTCGTCGCAGTAAAATACCACGCGCTTTTTTAGCTTGCCGTCGTTATCGTTTGCAATAGAAAACAACTCACGCGACAAGTTTTGGATCATGAGACCTGCCATGAAGTGTTTCGTCGGATCTTCTTCCGGGATGATTAGAAAAATTGCACACTTCTCGGACGCGAAGTGCTCCGCGTCGATCGGGCTGTCGTAGCAGAGCACCTGCTCCTGCTCGGAATCGATGAACGAATTCAGGCGGGAAAGCGCCGTGGACATGACAGAAGCCATGCCTTGTTCGGAGGAACTGGTTGCTGCGGTCGCCATCCAGCCTGCCTTATGCGTATCCGGCAGGCTGTCTATCAGAACCTGAAATCCATTCTTCTTGCCCATGGGAGCCATCAACTCCTTCATCAGTTTGAACACGGACATGATGTGCCGCTTGTCATGCCCCGCGCTGTCCGTTGGAATAAACTCTGACAGCGTCATGATCACGGTTGCCAGCACGCCCTCTGCTGCGTCATAGAAGTACGAGTTCTGTCCACGATCCTGCTCGTCGCCGCCCGGATTGACGATGGTTTTGGCGAGGATCTTCGCATATTTTTCTGCATTCGCCCGTGCTGCAAGGTTGTCCGGATGCTCACGCGCCACGTCCATATAGCGGTTGACCAACGTCATCAGGTTGTTGCCATCCGAACGAATCGGATTGCGAAGATCGATGACGGAAACGTTGTAGCCATAGTATTTCTGCGCGATCCTTCCGCAGTTGCGCGCGAGGTCACCCTTGGTGTCCAAAATTAAAAAGCTCATGCCGCAGGCGCAGGCAAATTCGATGTTGGGATATAGAAAAAATGCAGTCTTGCCGACGCCGGATGCGCCGATCATGAGACAATGCACATCGTCGCAATCCACCAGAGCATTCAGCCGTTTGCCGCGCTGCACACTGCCGAGAACCAGGCCCTGCACAGTCGGGCGCTTCTTTCCAGCGCGCCATGATGCAACGTCAAAGGGAACCGTGACGTAGGCTTTTCGGATCTCCTGATCCGTCGCCCAACGTGCTGTGCCATACTGACCGTCGCCAACGGTTTTGGATTTGATATTGTTCAGCGAGTAATTGTTCGTAAGAAGTGAAAGCAGAAGAATGAACAACGCGCCTATCACGCCAACGGCAACCAAAGGGGTCATAGACTCAGGCATGGAGCTAATTCCTCCTTCTGGGCATGGAGAAGATCGTCGTTCCAGTCTTTCAGTTCCGGAACAAGCCGCTCTGTCATAACGCCGCGTTCGCGTAATTGTTCTGCCATCCGTTCGCTGGCTTTGTGCCCAGCATCGTCGTTATCAAGGCAAAGATAGACCATCTGCGTATCGGGTTTCAGCATTTGCATCACCGGGAGTGGGGACGTGCCGCAGCAGGCAACATAGCTATGTTTCTGCCACTGCCGTGGGTTCATGGAGATATACGAAAGCATATCAATGGGCGCTTCAAAAACATAAAGGCTCCCGTCCGTGCCGGTATGATGAAAGCTGTAACGCGGGTCGCTGGACTCGACGTTCAGGCGAAATGCTTTGCCGAAGCTGTTCGTGCTGCGCAGATGTGCGTGGCGTGGGCAGTTTCCTTCATCCGTGCCAATGAACACAGCGTTGTGATGCGCCGCGTCCTCATAGAGCAGTTTTCTGCGGGCGAAATACGAAACTACGTCGGCATCCAGCCCGCGCGTTTTGAGTAAGTACGCAAACACGCGGTGCATATTCGCGTTCGGAACGGGCGGCGCAAAGGGCTTTTGATCGACCGGCTCCTGCTTTTTCGCCTGCGGATAAGCCGGTTCTGTGTTGCCGCCCAGCAGCATGGTCATGGCTTCGGCATAGTTTTTGCTGTAGAATTTCTGCACGAAGCTGACCGCGCGGCCTCCCTCGTTGGACGCATGGTCAAACCACTCACAGCCGTTTACCGTGACGCTGTGGTCGCTCGCCAGCCGCTTCTCCCGTCCGGATTTGATGAGCTTTTCGCCTTGCCGGAGAAGAAATTCTTCAAGGTCAACGGACGCGGCGCGTTCCTTTTGCTCCGGCGTAAATTCAATAAATTTGCTGATTTTTCTCACCACTTTCTGCTGTTGCAAAGATTTTTGTTTTAGGGTATACTGGTTACAGGAAGGGGGCGCACGGAATGCAGACGCAAGTATATTCGATCGATGAGATTCGCGAGATCGTCGCGCCGATTGCAAAGCAGCACGGCGTGGACAAGGTGTTTCTGTTCGGCTCCTACGCGCGGGGCGACGCAACACCTGCCAGTGACGTAGACCTCTGTGTAGACGCGCCCAAGCTGCGCGGCCTGTTCGCCCTTGGCGGTCTGTATGCCGACCTGGAAGACGCGCTCAAAAAGAGCATCGACGTTGTCACGACCGGCTCTCTCAAGTACAACAAAGACGAAGCCTTCCTCGAAAATCTGCGAAAGGATCGGGTACTGCTGTATGAGCTTTCCTAACCGCGACGCGCAGATTCTGGCGCATATTCTGGAATACTGCAATCGGATTGAAAAAACGCTTTCCCGCTTCGGTCGTGAGTTCGATGTTTTTCTGGAAGATCAGGACTACATGGATTCTGTCAGCATGAACCTGCTTCAGATCGGTGAGCTTGCTGGAAAGTTTTCCGATGCGTATGTGCAGAAAACGAAGCCACAGATGGATTGGCGTGCAATCAAAAATATGCGCAATATGTTCGCGCACGACTATGGTTCAATGGACAAAGATCGCATCTGGCAGACAGCAACAGAAGACGTTTCGGCGCTCAAAGCGTACTGTGAACGCGCATTGATCGAAGACTTTTAAGCGAATATTTAGGCAGGCGGCGCTGTAAAACCAGTGCCGCCTGTTTTATCGTATGACCTGTTCATAGCCCTGTTCCTGTTCATGGTCATCCTGCTTATGTCCCATTGCCAGCCGCTTTTGCATCAGCTTTTTTCGGCGCTTGGAGTCTATGCGGATACCCATCGGATTGCTGGGCGGCGCGGCATTCTCGCGGAAGATCTGTCCAATCTGGTAGAACAATCTGACGGTTGAATTCAAAAGATATTCGGACGGAAGCCGCACAGAATAAGAAGTTGCGGACGAAGCACTCTCGCTTGCAAGCGTCGGATTTGCAGAAGCGCCAGTAGAAGCTTCTTCCGGAGACGGTTCTTCCTCTTGCGAAGGTTCCTGTTCCATTTGCTGCCGTAGGCGCTCTGCTTCCTGAATGATTGCATTCTTAATTGTACGGAATTCTTTCTGCTGGGAAAGCGGATTGTGCTGCCGTGGCCGGTTTTTATAATAGCCCTCCAGCGTGTCGCGCAGACCATTCCAGACGGAATAATACGCCGCCACCTCCGGCAGCTTTTCGAGTTCATCCACGATTTCATCAACCTTGTCCTTGAGCGACTTTTTGAGATAGCCATACTGCTTTTTGCCACTGACCGTGCGCAGCTCCAGTGCCAGCTCCAACAACTTTTGTTGGATGGACGCGGGCTGGGCGGAGACGGATTCCATACGGTCAACGAGTTCACGCATGACTTCTCGCGCCGCTTCGCTCACGTCCTTATAGGCTGCGTCCTTCCGAATATAGAGATTTTCCAGCTCCGCTTGAAAGATGCTGTTTGTCATCGCTGAGCGCAATTTTACAACCGCGTCCCGCTTCAAAATCGTCTCCTGATCTGTCCAGACCATCATGTGAATGTGCGGATGCGTATCCGCATCGTGGTAAGCTGCGTACCAGTGCAGTGCCGACGCTGGAATATGAAACGCTTCTGCAAACTTGCTCTGCTGGCGCACGAGCAGCTTTTGCCATGCGGCGGCATTGTTATATCCCAAACGCTCCGCGTCCTCACGATGCAGGGAATAGATGATCGTCCAGACGTTGCCGTCGTGCGCGGTCAGATCGTGCATCGCCGCAGTCAAGTTTGCGTTATCTTCTCGACCGAACAGGCCGTGCGCGCCATGTTTTTCCGCGCCGGGGCGCGTAGCAATGTACTTGAGATAGCCGTTTTCGGATTGAAGATTCTGCATATGTGAATCCAATGCCGCAGAAATGAGCGCCGACGCAGTGTGCAGCGTCGGCGCTTGCTTGTAGTCCTCATACTCGAAGGAATCCCGCATATCCGGGAAATCCTTGAGCAGCTTTGCGACCATCTCTTTCTGCTTTTCGGTTGCTGGTCCCTTGCCGGTCAAGACTTCGACGCCCTCGCGCGTGGCGATATACTTCATGTATCCACCTGCGCTTTTACGGCTGATGAAGCCGGTTTTTTGAATCAGCCGCGCCATCTGTTACAGTCGACTTTGCTGCCGAAGCACCTCTGGGAACGAGATCTGGCCGTTCGTCCGCAGCACCTCCTGATAACTTTTGCCGCGCATCTGCTGGTACGTCTGCGCGTCGATATCTGTGTCCGAAGCAAGGATATGATTGCAGACATTCTGCTCGACGGCTTGCTTCAGAAGCAGCTTGCCAATGCGGTCCCCGAACATACTGAGGATGGCTTCGAGCGTTTCTCCAAGGATCTTCGGCAGGAAGTCTCCGGCATACTCGCTTTGCAGATAGCCACAGTAGAACTGAATTGCTTTGTCAATGAAGTCATTTTGCGTCGTGCAGCCATCCAGCTTGTAGTGGTACTGCACCTTGCTCCACGTCGCGTCATCCAGCCAGACGGAATGACGGCGTTTTTCCTCTGCTTTTATGGCGTTCACCCCCTCCAAAAATGAAAAGCGCCAAAATAGTGCCTGCAACAGCGGCACAATCTTGGCTTTTTCCGAAAATCAGCGCCAATCCACTTTTCACCCTCGCAGAAAAGCGCCGTTTTTACCGCCCGAAACTGCCCGCACTGCGGGCAGAAGTGGACGGGCTGGCGCAGAAAAGCGCCAAGCCTTTTCTCCTGCCTCGCCGCTTGCGGCTTCTTCCTCCGCCGAAAACCGGCCGCAGGCGGTTTCCTTCTGTGCCTGCTGTCCCCTTAAAGCTCCCGCACATCGGCGCAACGTCCGATTTTCTGGTGCTGGGCGGGTACGCGCTCGGCTGGGCTGCGAAAGCCGCACAAACCGCCGACACGGGCGCGACGGCGTGGGAAGGGCTGGCGGTCACATCTGCATCTCCTGTATGGGCACATCCTGCTCCTGCAAAAGTTCCCGACAGAGCTGCTCCAGCGGCTTATGTTCCCGCTGCATACAGTAGGCGTCCATTTTTTCGCGCAGCACTTCTTTCTCTGCAGCATTCAGGTGATAGGTAAGAGACTGATCCTCGATCCCGCTGCCATAGAGCGTCATTTCCAGCTCATCGCAGACCTGCTGGCGCTGCATATCGTAGTTGGCATAGACGTTCAGCGCATGGTCGTTTTCATCGGTTTCCACGAATGTGCCAAACACTGCATCGACGTTGAAACACGGGACGACATAAAAATTCAGTATTCGGTCATCCATCGCTTTAATGGTGTCCTCAAAATAGAAATTCCGCACGGTGAGTCTGCCTGGCGCGGTCAGCTCCTGCCCGTCCAGCCGGTCGAGGAAGATGCGCCAGCGGGCATCCTCGGACATCTCCGCTTCCTGATATGCCTGCGCTGCCGCATCCGCCACATCCTTCATCGCGTAGACCCTCCAGCCGTCCATGATGTTGAGCGCAGAAAGCGTCCGCGCGTCAAAGTCCAGCTCAAACAGTCCGCCGACCTCGCCGGTGTTCTCCATGCGGCGCTTTGCCAGCGTATCGAACGCCTCTCGGCTGATTTCTTTGCAGCCGTCCGTCGCTTCAAAGAGGCTCCGTACTGGCAGATGCTGTCCCTGCCAGAGATAATCATGGAGCCGTCTGGCAAGCTGCAAAAACTCCATGCCGGATTCGTTTTGCAGATAGGCCTCCGCGCAGTCCTCCGTGATGTGAAAGCCCGCTGTGCTCATCTCGGCACCTCCGGTTTCTTCGGCGGTCTGCGTTCAAGTTGCTCCTGTGCGCAGTCACTGATGTACTCTTGCACAGCGGCAGGCACGACCTTCTCGTAGAGCCGCTGGGCTGCCTTTTGGAGTTCAAGTTCCAACGTCGAATCGCGCTTGGCGATGTAGCGCCGGAGGGCGCGGAGCTTTTCTTCTTCAAATGTGATTTGAATTGTTGCCTGTTTCATAAACTTCTCCATTCTACAAAAAGCAGGCACACGGTTTTTGCCATGTGCCTGCTGTGCGTATTTGTTTTATACTGCCCAATGCTGTGCGCCGGTGAGCTGGTCGAGAATGAGCGAACCGACTGTGACCGCATCTTCGATCGTCAGGTAATGCGGCGCGCTTTCATCCAACAGCAGCCGTCCGGATGCCGGAAATTCCTCGTCTGCGAACCAGACCTTCAGCCATACAGGATAGCGCGGCGCGAAATCAAATCGCGCACAGAAATCCGCGTTGGACGGCAGGATCTCCGCGCCGAGCGATCTGTACCGCCGCTCCAGTTCCTCTGGCGGCAGGATGCCAAGGTCGCGGCGGACGATCAGCTCCGCGTTACGGTCAAGACCGCCGCCGCGTACCAGCCCGTCCTTGTATTGGGAAAATGTGATCGTCCGGCCGGTCAGCGGCGCACCGTCTGCCAGGTCCAGATAGTGCAGCAGTGTCAGCGCGTGCCACTTGGAAAGCGGCGGCTGAATCGTGCAGTCCGACAGCCGGACAGTCACGGTCTGCCCAAGTGTTTTCAATGAAAACGAACCGTCTGCATACTGCGCGCCAGCCTTTCCCGCAATATCTTCCGGCATGTGCTGGGCCAGCCGCTCCTGTGCGACGGCAAGCATCGCTTCAAATTGACGGTTTTCCATACACTCACCTCTGTCCCTATCTTACCATGCTATTGGGCAGTTTTCAATTGCGCTGTCAATATGACATTCCGCCCTGCGTCTGTTCGTCCGGCATCGGCGCGGCGACGATTTTACCATCTACACGCATGAACATTTCCGGTTGCCGAAAACGCTCCGCGAATTGCTCGGCAAGTTCGTGCGGAAGGTCTATGAAATCCGATTCGCCGAGTCCGACGATAAAGAAATTTCCCGCGACGATGTCACAGATATCACCATCCGAATCGCGCAGTGCGCGGTTGAGCGGCAGACCATCCAGCTTTCCAGACTCGCAGCAGATCTTATGTGGTTCACCGCATAAGATCTGTAATGCGTAGTTTTTTGTAATGTGTAGCAAATTTGATATCTCCTTATAAGCGCTTGATTTACAATGTTTTTCTGTTTACGGATAAAAAATAACTCTCCATAATATTGGTACAGCGTAAGCTGAATCATAAAATGGAGGTCATATGGTGTTTGAGACGAAACCCGTCCGTATTACGGAATTGGCAAAAGAAACCGAACAATATCTCTTGCAGAAAGGATGCAAAAAAAGCACACTGGGTGTTTACAAGGCGACATGGCACAAATTCATGGCATTTTCGAGTTCGGATGTTTATTCGCGTACAGCCGCAGAAGATTTTCTAAAACTCTATTTTGGTGTTGATGTACACTTGGCAATCCAGAAACTGGATTCGCGGATGCGCCATGCTTTAAGGCACATGAATGCTTTGGAAGACTATCTAAATACCGGTGCTGTTCCGCGAAAAAGGATGCGCGGACATTATTCAACTGTGCCCGGACTGTATGAAATGTTTTTCGGTGATTATCTTAGGTTTTGTGCGCAGCAGTATTACTCCGATTCGTGGTTTAGCACTACTCGAAGTGCCCTACGCCTCTTTTTGCTGGCAGTAAATAGACATGGAATACGCAACACTACAGAGATTAATCAAGAAACCATTGGACTTTATTCTGATCTTCTTTTCGGCAACAATGAACTTTGCCAAAACACAAAAAGGCATCATTCAAAGTGCGTATCCATATATCTTCGATGGCTGTTTGAACATGGAAAGATTTCCGAAAATTTTTCATGTCTGCTTCCAGATATAAAAAGAACCCCTTCACCATTACCCGATGTATGGGAAGAGACGGATGTCCAAAAGCTGCTCGATGTTATTGATACAGCCAGCCCCATTGGAAAAAGAAACTATGCGATCTTTTTGCTGCTCGCCAGAACCGGGTTGAGGATAAGTGATGTCATCTTACTACGCTTTGAAAATATAGATTGGCGAAAGAATTGTATCAGAATTACTCAGTACAAAACCGGAAAGCCTTTAAGCATACCGCTTAGTGCAGAAATTGGAGAAGCTATTATTGCATATCTGAAATATGGCAGGCCGTCATCTGAAGAAAGTGCTATTTTTCTTAGTCACAACGCCCCCTTCCAGCCACTTAATCATCATAACAATTTCAACTCGGAAATCAGGAAATATATGCGCTTGGCAGGGATAGATTTTACTGCCAAGCGCCATTCCGGTGTTCACACATTGAGATCCTCTTTTGCGACAAACATACTGAAACAGGGCGCCTCATTGGACAATATATCTCAAATTCTGGGACACAGCGATGTAAATGTCGCAACAAGCTATCTGAGAGTTGATCTTGAGCATTTGCGCATTTGTGCATTGGAATTGGGGGTGGTGAAATGAGAGATCCGAAATTCAATAGCGCATTTGCCACTATGATGTATGCATTTTGGAAAAAACGGGAGCAGGAAGGCTACAACAACAAAAACCAAATATACTATCTTGAAGAGTTTGACCGGTTGATCATGCAATCCAAGTTTGGCAGCACAATCATCAATTCAGAGTTGATAGAACTGTGGGATTCATATAAGCCGTACCTCTCTAACAGGACGAAAATTTCGCGTCACAATATTATCCGATCATTTTGCGAATATCTATATGCGCACGATCACTGTTCGTTTGTTCCAGATCGAAGTAAGATAAAAAACACCTCGACTTTCTTTCCGTACATTTTTACTGAAGAAGAAATATCTCGTTTGATTGGTGCAGCGGATAATCTTCCTCAGCGAAAAAATGCGCCGTACAGAGAGATTGTATTACCGGCAATATACCGCGTTTTGTATTGCTGCGGGTTGCGTGTAAATGAGGCATTACGGCTTAAAATAACAGATTGCAATTTCAAAGAAGGCACCTTGTTCATTAGAAACGGAAAAGGCGGCAAGGATAGAATCGTTCCAATGCACCCTACACTGACCGCATATTTGAGCGATTACTGTTCTAAACTGCCGGACAATGCTGAATGGCTGTTCCCGTCTTCGAAGGGACATTATTCACAGAGCACAGTATATGAAAACTTCAGAGAAATGCTTGTCCTGTGTAAGATACCACATACTGGAAAAGGACCGCGCGTCCATGATTTTCGCCATACTTTCTGCGTCCACACTCTTGAAAAGCAGCTGGCAGCAGGGCATGAACCTATGCAGATCATGCCGAGAATGGCCGCATACCTTGGACACAAAAGTTACCGAGAAACGAGTTGGTATATCCATCTTACGATTGTTTCTTTCCCGGAACTGTCTGCAAAGCTCAGTGCTGTCTTCAGTGGAATAATCCCGGTTGTGGAGGGCTCAAAAGATGAAGAAAACCGACTTTTCTAAAGCAGTAACCTCTTATTTAGCAGAATATTTGCCCCAGACCTGCGGATTCAGTAACAATACAATCAATTCGTACCGTGATGCATTCAAATTACTGTTGCTGTTTTTACAAGAAGAAAAAGGAATTGAAGCTCATAAAATTGAATTGAAGATGATAGGAAGGCAGATAGTATCTGAGTTTTTAGATTGGCTTGAGAATACCAGAAACGCCTCTGTGTCCACACGAAACCAACGCTTAGCAGCACTGAAAGCTTTCTCAAAATATGCTCAATACAGGTATCCTGATACCATTACAAACTGTGTGGACATCATTACAATGCGCCCCAAGAAACAGGAAAAACCACTTGTGGCATATTTATCCGAGGAGGAATTATCTGTTCTTTTGAAACAGCCAAATCCGATGATTCTGCATGAGCTGCGTGACCTTGCATTGATGTCTCTCTTGTATGATACCGGTGCAAGGGTTCAAGAACTTGTGGATCTCACATTGGGAGACATTCGCCTGACTCACCCCGCAATGGTGATTCTGACCGGCAAAGGTCAAAAAAGTAGACAGATACCGTTGATGAAAGAAACTTGCCGTTTGATGGACAGATATATTTCTCGCTTTCATCCTCCAAAGGCTCCAAAAGAAACCCCGCTTTTTTACAACAGGGACAAGAAGCCTTTGACTCGTTATGGCGTAACCTATATTTTGAAAAAATATGCCAAAAAGGCGGATGCAGCACTTAATTCAAAAATTATCTCTCCACATGTTCTGAGACATACGAAAGCAATGCATTTACTGCGAGCTGGAGTGAATATGATATATATTCGCGATTTTCTTGGTCATGTGGAGATTACTACAACGGAGGTGTATGCAAGAATTGACGCAGAAATGAAACGAAAAGTATTTGAGGAAACAGTACCCAATTATATTCCAGAGACTGTTATGCCTTGGGAGGAGGATGAAGACCTATTAGAATGGCTAACACATTTCGGGAAAAAGGCTTTCTGATTCCGATTATGTGTAGTTATTTGAGCCAGAGTGCTGCTTGTTTCATGCACGCTGGCTTTTTGCTACACATAATAAGCAACTATGCATTTCAGATCAGCGCCACGGGGTCGTCATATGGGTAAACCGCTTCGATATAGCCGTCTACCGCCTTCTGCAAGGAGGCAAGGTCGGAGCCGATGCGCTCCACGCGCGGGCTCCACCATGAGCACCTCGAGGGTGTCGTCCGGCGCTCTTTCGGCGGAGATTTCCCTGCCGTCATTGCTCTCAAACTCCACCTCCACGAAATTGTCCGCATCCAGAATATGATCCCCGGCGTGCCACTGGTCGCTTACCATCTGTTGGGCTTCCTCCTTGGAAGAAGCCTCCACGGACACGGTGAGCTTCAGCGTTTCGGTGATGGTCACGTCAAATTCCTTCATGCGCGCCGCCTCCCTCGTCAATTTCAGCCGGAAGAAAGGGAAAGAGCAGCTCCGCCACTGCCTTGACCACAGCTTCCGCTTCCGCAATGGACAGCTCGGTTTCTTCGCTGTCATCCTCCGTATCGGGTGCATCTTCATATGGGGCTTCGGGGCTTTTCTCAAGGTCGTCGTCATACACGCCGCACCCGTCGCAGCAGTCGCAGTGGATGTGTACGTCGCCGTAGATGTTGATGGTTACGTTCATGGATAAACCTGCCTTTCTCAGCGCTCGTTCCGGCGCTGCTGTTTTTTCTGCCACTGCTCCAGCAGCTTGATGATGGTTTGCTGCATTTGCAAGGGCGTGTAGCTTCGGGGAAAGTATTTGCGGAGAGTGTCGCTGCTCAGCGTGATGCGCTCCTGTTCCTCCTTCTTTTCCTCGGACATGATGGAGCGCATGGCCTCCTTCGTGCATTTTCCCTCCCGGCTGAGCTTCTTGAGCCGCTGCGCCTGGGAAAGCGAGGGCGTGTTCTGGGAATAGTCCATTGCGTCCAGAAACTGCTTCTGCTCGTCATGGGTGAGATACGACAGCTCCACGGCGGGGCTGAACGCGATCTCCTTGCTGTCCACCTTTTCCTGAATCTCAGGGACAAGCTCATTGAGACGAACAAACCTTTGTACCTGACTTCGGCTGGCGTTAGCGTCATTCGCTACGATGC
>OHWY01000412.1_pt1 | contig 11752 bp, 8 predicted proteins | sample 1579801 | NCBI WGS metagenome assembly OHWY01 (sample SAMEA3882536, study PRJEB24775) | human gut metagenome | biome: human-associated habitat; feature: intestine environment; material: feces | place: Netherlands | collected 2009/2010 | reverse complement strand
TCAGGCCGCCCATGCTGCTGCCGCCAATGGCCGTGTTGGCACGGCCAGGCAGGGTGGGGTAGCGCTTGTCCATCATCGGCTTGAACTCTTTGGTCAGCCACTCCATGTATTCATGCCCAGTGCCCGCAATGCCGCCGAACCAGTCCGACTGGTAGGGACAGTATTCTTCCAGCCGCTTGTTGCCCTCGTGGTTGCACTCCGGTGCGGCAATGATCCAGTTGGGGTGGGCGTCACAGTATTCTTTCAGCCCCCAGCAGGTGCCGTATGTGGCGGTGGAGTCAAAAAACAGGTTGTGGCCGTCAAACATATAGAGTACGGGATATTTTTTGCCGGAAGTCTGCCAGTCATCCGGCAGGTAAACAAAAGTCCGGCGGGTCAGCCCGTACGGGGTAATGCTGACATCAAACGTTTCAACCATACAAAATCCCCCAATTCCAGCAGGGCAAACGCCCGGCCAAAAGATTGGTATTATTGTACCGCAAAAACCGATCTTTGACAACCGCCCGCAATCTGCCCGCTCTTGGTGGAAAACTATTGTCATGATTTGTGTCTTGACACATGACAACATTATTGACAATAGGAGAAACATCATGGAAAAGTTTAAAGCATTTCTCAGACGCAAAGACATCGAAATCTCCATAAAACGTTATGGAATCGATGCCCTTGGTGCCATGGCGCAGGGTCTTTTCTGCTCCTTGCTGATCGGCACGATCATCAACACACTTGGAACACAGTTTCATATTTCATTTCTGACCACTGCTGTGGCAACTGTAAACGACACACAGTATACCGTAGGCTCTCTGGCATCTGCCATGAGCGGTCCTGCCATGGCTGTCGCCATCGGCTATGCGCTGCATTGTCCGCCGTTGGTGTTGTTCTCACTGATCACTGTTGGCTTTGCATCTAACGCATTAGGCGGTGCAGGCGGACCATTGGCTGTATTATTTGTTGCCATCTTCGCTTCCGAAATCGGAAAAGCAGTATCTAAGGAAACCAAAATTGATATTCTGGTCACTCCACTTGTCACGATCGGTGTAGGTGTTGCCCTGTCCGCATGGTGGGCTCCGGCACTTGGAAGTGCAGCAATGAAAGTGGGAAATATTATTATGTGGGCAACCAACCTGCAGCCGTTCCTGATGGGAATCCTTGTTTCTGTATTCGTGGGTATTGCACTGACACTTCCTATCTCATCTGCCGCCATCTGCGCTGCGCTTGGCCTTACCGGACTTGCCGGAGGAGCTGCTGTTGCAGGATGCTGCGCACAGATGGTAGGTTTCGCAGTAATGTCCTTCCATGAGAACAAATGGGGTGGTCTTGTTTCTCAGGGAATCGGAACATCCATGCTCCAGATGGGAAATATCGTAAAAAATCCACGCATCTGGATTGCACCGATCCTTACTTCTGCCATCACCGGACCTCTTGCAACCTGTCTGTTCAAACTTCAGATGAACGGTACTCCGGTTTCTTCCGGTATGGGTACCTGTGGTTTCGTAGGACAGATTGGTGTCTACACTGGATGGATGAATGATATTGCCGCAGGAACAAAAACAGCTGTCACAGGCTGGGACTGGGCCGGACTTTTGCTGATTTCCTTTATCCTGCCTGCAATCCTGTGTCCGCTCATCAACATGTTTATCCGTAAGCTTGGATGGGTGAAAGACGGGGATATGACACTTTCATAAGCAAAAACAGCTGCGTTACCTGTCAATTGAAACTGTTACTTGATAAAAATTTCAGCTAACAGTTTCAATGGTAACACAGCTGCTTTTTATTTTTCCACTTCCGTATATTGATTTCCCTGAGGATCACTCAAATTGTCATCCACATAAATTTTTCATCCCTTTGGAAATCGCCTTTCAGTGATAAGATTTTTATATTCGTACTTCTTCATCCATTTTAAGCAATGCACTCTTAGCCAGCTGATCTGCCTCTTCATTGTAGTGATTGCCCGTATGAGCTGCTATTTTACAAAAAGAAATCTTTACTTTCTTTCCTGCTTCCTGCATATTGGCTGCGTATTTGCTGGTCAGAGGTGTTTTGGCTCTCCACACACCTGTTACCCACTTCTCTACACCTTCGTAATCATAGCGGATTTCCACAGCTGGATATTTGTTTTCTATGGCCCAGTTTACTGCAGTCATGGAACCAAGCATCTCTCCTGCCACATTTCGGATCGCGACTCCTGCAGAATCACTGCCGCTGCCGGATTTACGGATTTCCTGTCCATCCGGTGTAAGGATCACACAACCAAAGGCATATCTGCCAATACTTTTCTCGAAACTTCCATCTACATAAGCAATGACCATATTTTCAGGTACTTCCACGATTCCTGCCGCCTCTTTTGCTTTATCACCAGATACATTTCCTGTTGTCTCCATGTTCAGAAAAGCCAATGCTTCCTCTTTCTCTGTAAATCCCCGAAACTCAGCTCCTGAATATCCGCTTACTGCCTTCTGGCACTCCGCCCATGTAGCAAAAAGTCCTGTTTTATGTCCCTTGCGTACTGCATATATTTTCTTCTTTGCCATAAAATCCTCCTGAACAATCAATATTTTGACTCACATTACTTTACTATATTTTGGTTAATACTATATAATCTTTCTTTCTATCAGGCAAGTTATACAATGGAAATTTCTCAAAAAAAACAACGTGCAGATACATTTTAAAATCGGGATAAATCTTCAAACCTGAAGTTATCTGTCGACTTCAATGTTTCTGCACGTTTTTTATAATAGCAGATATTTTAATTATTACCTTCTGTTAACCTGTAGCAATTACATAAAATACTGCATTCCTCTTTATCTGAATTTATAAAGCCTTATGATACAATTCCACAATATCCTGCTTTCTGGAGGATCTTGGATTTACTGCAATATTTCCGCTCTTCATGGCGTCATCTGCCATGGCATCAATCTTGCTTTCAATCTCCTCATCAGAAATCTCTTCTCCCTTCTTCGCCTGGCGGATGGCTGTGGTCAGGTCTTCCGGGATTCCGATATCTTCGTTTAATTCCCTGATGGCATCCACCAGCATCAGTGGTTCGAATTCATCCTCATATGCAAGGATCGGACTGATATAATTATAAATCTTCAGATATCTGCCATGATCTGCCAGCGCATTATATTCTGCAATCACAGGGAGAAGAACTGCATTTGCCACTCCATGTGCTACATTAAAGAAAGCACTTACCGGATGACTCATGGCATGGACATTTCCAAGTCTTGCAAAGGAAAAGGCGATTCCTGCAAAAAGAGAGCCTGTAAGCATTGCTTCTGCTGCCTCCAGATCTGTACGTCTTGCCACAAAACGGCGGATATTTCCACCGATCAGCTCCATTGCTTTCTCTGCCATTGCGTCAGAAAAAGGAGATGCTGCTGTGGAAACATAAGCCTCCTCCGCATGAATAAATGCATCGATTCCGCAGGCTGCTGCCACAGATGCCGGAGCAGATGTGAGAAGTTCAGGATCCAGGATCGCATATGCAGGAAGAAGTTCATAACTGAATACCGTCAGCTTATAATCTCTGCTGTGGTCAGTGATAACAGAAAATGCCGTAACCTCTGAGCCGGTTCCCGCAGTAGTCGGGATTGCGATCAGCGGAACAATTTTTCCGGGAACCTTATGTGCCCCCTCATATTCTGTAATACTGCCGCCATATTTAGCCGTAACTCCCACTGCTTTTGCCACATCCATAGGAGAACCACCGCCCAGCGCAACGATAAAATCTGCGCCAGAATCCTTATACGCTTCTGTCGCTTTTTCCACTGTGGTGACAGACGGATTGGCTTCTACATCTGTAAAAATATCCACTGCCATTCCGGCGTCTTTCAGATAATCCGCCGCCTTATCCACAACTCCCATTTTCCGGAGAGTTGGTCCTGAGATCAGCATTGCATGAGAACCTCCAAGCTTTTTGGCACATTCCGGAAGCTTCGCCAGAGTACCTGCACCGACTGTAATATTCTGAGAAATAAAAAATTCAAATGGATTCATTAATTTCTGCCTCTTTTCCTGTATTTTTTCAATATTGCAATGTGCAGGGCATCTACCTTGCACAAATTCAAAACTCTGTTACCCAAAATAATTCCTAGTACAGCGTTTCGTAAATAACTATACCAATCGCGTAGGATGCGGATTCGAGTGTGCTGGTATAAAAACGCAGGCGTAGCGGGCTACGCTGAGGCTTTTAGACCTGTGCAATCGGATTCGCAGACAAGTGAGTGGTATAGTTATTTCGAAAACGATGTACTAGCAATAATTGTCATGTCATTTATAGCGTTATGCCATAGAGGAAAGCACCCTGTCAATAGCCGCATCGATTACCACATCAAGCTCTTCATCATCAGCCTCCGGCATAAGACTTGCTGCATCCTCATCAGAGATCAGTTCAATAAGTTTACCAAAATCTTCTTTATATTTACGTTTACAGATCGCATAAAATACAACTCCAAGTAAACTCCAGCTACCTACCATAAGCCATTCCTGAAATACCAGACTTCCACCGGAACCCGGAATACAGTAAACCAGAAGCATCAGCCCTGACATGACTACTGCCATAAAACCTACAAATTTGTAGTGGCCTACTTTGTAAGGTCTTGCCATATCCGGTTCCTTTTTACGAAGGATCAGGAAAGAGACAGAGACCATACAGTATGCAAGGCAGCATCCGAAGTTACCTGCATCACAGATCCAGACCATCATTGTTCTTCCTGCAAAAGGAGCCAGCATAGTCAGGGCACCGATCAGATACAGAGAATTAACCGGAGTTTTGTGCTTCGGATGAAGCTTTGCAAAAAACGGAGGAATCATGTAGGATTCTGCCATAGAGTACATGGCACGGGAACCGCCAAGGAGGAAGGAGTTCCATGATGTAATAATACCACACATTCCACCTACAATGATAACCTTGGCCATAATCTTTGTCCCGAAAGCCTTGGCCATGGCATCTGCCGTTACAAGTCCTGTTCCCTGCTGAGACTCAATAATCTCTGCCGGATTCAGGATATAACCTACTGCAAGAATAACCAGTGCGTAAAATACAACAGCCAGCACAACAGAGAGGATCATCATTTTACCGATTTTTTTCAGCGGAACATTAATCTCCTCTGCTGCCTGTGGGATAACATCAAAACCAATAAAGAAAAACGGAGTGATAACTGCAACCTTAATAATACTTTTCATTGCTTCACCGGTACCGTTTCCAACAAACATCTGTCCCTGAAGGTTATCCACACTTCCTGTAACCACAGAAGCCACGATCAGAATAATTCCGGCACCGCCGATAATACAGGTAAGAACAGTCTGCAAAACTGCTGCAGTTTTTGCTCCATTAATGTTGATTATCATAATAAGAAAAGCGATCACAATTGCCACGATCAGCCAGGATGCATAAACATCAAAGCCTGCAACTGTATAGAGATATCCTTTCAGGAACCCCGGCCACAGATAAGTGATGATTGTGGGAAATGCACATGCCTCAAAGCAGGCAACACTTACATATCCAAGAATAATCGCCCAGGTACAGATAAAAGAACCTGTAGAACCCATTGCCCTGTAGCTGAATACGTGCTCACCACCACACTGAGGCATGGCTGCTGTAAGCTCTGCGTAAGTCAGACCTACAAAGAAAATCATGATTCCACCGATTGCAAATGCAATAGCTGCACCAAGCACACCACCGGATTCAATCCAGTTACCGGAAGAAACTACCCAGCCCCAGCCGATCATGGCGCCAAATGCAATTACAAGTATGTCCCATGCACCAAGTACTTTGTCAAATTCTGATGTTTTTTGTTCCATAGGTCAGGCCTCCTTTTTTCCGTATTTTTTTGCGATCAGATCTTCCAGATATTCTGCTGTTCCCTGAATTCCCAGAAAATCACTGTTAATAAGAATATCCCTGTTATGTCTGTCACCGCGGTTACTTCCTGTCAGTGCCAGATGTCTCTTATGATAACGTTTATCCTTCTCATCCAGCAGAAGCTTTGCATCCTTTTCCGAGAGATTATGGCTTTCCATAATGTTGTGGACGCGAACATCATTAGGTGCATAAATAAATGCTCTCACCAGCTGGATTCCTTCTGTATCTTTCAGAATATAATCTGCAGACCGTCCTATGATCACGCAGGCTTCTTTCTGAGCCAGCTTCCGGATAATCTGCTTCTGTACATGAATGGCGCGGTCTGTCAGATCCGCATATTTGGAAAAGGAACCTCTCACATCACCCTGTGCACCTTTACCTGCGATGGTTCCGCCTTCCTCTACTCTGTCCATAATGTCTGTAGGGATGCCTACCTCTTTGATAATCTCATCCACAAGATCACGATCATAAAACTTAATCCCCAGATCCTGTGCAATCTTCTTACCGATGGCATTGCCCTTGGCTCCATATTCGCAGCCAATCGTAATTACCAGATGTTTCATGCTCTTCCCTCTCACACTCAAATTTTTATCAGATTCTCAAACATTCGAAATCCGCTGATTTGCTATGTAAATCACTACTTTCTCATGTTTGGCAGGTCCCAAGTTCAAAAGTCTTATCGTGCAGGCACGAACGACTTTTTGACCTTTGGGCCCTGATATCATAAAAGGGCGCACGAATATAATTCGTGACGCCCTTGTCCTTACTGTATCACTCCGTTGCCGGATTTTTATTTTTCCAGAGATTTAATTGTATCTTCGATGATTGCTACAGCTTTGTCGCACTCTTCTTCTGTAACAATAAGCGGTGGGATCATACGGATGATATGCGCTCCGATAGCTGTGATCAGAAGATGTCTGTCAAGACAACCATGTTTTACATCCACTCCGCCGATAGTATCATCAAATTCCACACCTACCAGAAGTCCCTGATGTCTTACTTCTTTTACATGAGGAAGCTTCTCAAGCTTAGCTGCAAAGTAATCGCCAACCTTCTTTGCATTTCCAGCCAAATCTCTGTCCAGAAGCTCATTCACCTCAGCCAGTGCAGCTGCACAACTTACCGGATGTCCGCCGAATGTAGTTCCATGGGAACCTGCTGTGAAAGCTTTTGCAACCTCTGCTGTTGCACAGATGGCACCGATTGGCATTCCACCGCCCAGAGCCTTTGCCATAGATACGATATCCGGTTTGATACCATAATTCATATAGGACATAACAGCACCTGTTCTGCACCATCCTGTCTGTACTTCATCGATCAGAAGAAGCATATCGTTCTCATCACAGAATTTACGAAGTCCCTGCATGAATTCCATTGTTGCAGGATGTACGCCACCCTCGCCCTGTACAGGCTCAACCATAATGGCAATTGTGTTCTCTGTACATGCATCCTTGAAAGCCTGAAGGTCATTGTACGGTGCATAGGAGAAACCATAAGTCATAGGTCCGAATCCAACCTGGCATCCATTACCCGGCTGACCTGTTGCAGACATGGCACCAAAGGTTCTTCCATGGAATCCCATCTTTGCAGTTACGATATGATAACGGTTTGGACCATATTTTTCAATACCATATTTACGGGCCATTTTGATCATTGCCTCGTTAGCCTCTGTACCGGAGTTCTGATAGAAAATCTTGTCCATTCCGATTGTTTCACAGACTTTCTCAGCAAGCAGCGCCTGCGGGATTGTGTATGGATAGTTGAATGTATGCATAATATCATCTAACTGATCCTTTGCAGCAGCTACAACCTTAGGGTTACAGTTTCCTGCGCTGTTTACTGCAATACCAGCATAAAAATCAAGATATGGTGTTCCGTTTTCATCGTATATATACATGCCGTCTGCTGTCTCAGCAAGAAAATCAAAACGTTCATAAGTCTCGATCATGTACTTGTTTACTTTGTCCTTAATGTCCTGAAAAGTTAATCCTGTGTCTTTTAATTTCATAGCTGTGCCCTCCTGCATCCTTAAGATAATAAAAAAAGCAAAGACAAACTGACCCGTATGGGTAAGCGCCTTTGCTTAACTTTTTCTGTGTATTATTTTGTACATCCTTACAATATCACTGCCCTTATGATTTGTCAACATGTTTTTTTGAACATTTACATTTTTTACAGAAAGATCGTTACTGAAAACGGAGTGAACAGTAACGAAAGCTCTGTGTTCTCCTTATTGTATATCCAATATTTCCTGCATATTCGTGCGATAATAAAGGTTTCTCAACAATTCATAACAACACAGCCTCTTCATGAAATGGCAGACTGACAAACCATTACATACATCCTTTCTTTTCAGATATTCATTTTCTGGTGTATCTTTTTCATTATTTTGTGCATTATATTGTACATTTTACACTCATACTTCGGATAAAATCACCTGCTTCACTACTCAGTTCTACACTATGGTAATCCACCTGCGGCAGACCGCTTCAGCAACAAAACTCCTGATACAACTGCATCAATGATAATCCAGAAAAAAACAGGTACAGCAGGCTTTCTCCTTCCCTGTGTTCCGATAGACATGCTCCTGATCCGTTTCAAACTTAAACACCTGATCTCTGTGGATTTCATACTTCTCACCATGACATTCCAGAGTAAGCACACCCTCCATAACAGCCAGATATTCTCTTGTCTTCTCCCCATGGCTGCCACTGATATAAACACCACCCGGTTCCACCTCGATCCGGTACACCTCCACCAGACGGGTATCCTCATAAGGCAGACAGGTCCATACCCTGTACTGTCCTGCTATCTCCTTGGTAGGAACCAGTTCTGCCGGTGTCACCAGACAACAGTCCACTCTCGGCGGCTGTATCAGCTCCTGAAACTCTATCCTCAGACCACTTGTAATCTTCCCCAGCACACCCAGAGAAGGATTGGCAGTCCCTCTCTCAATCTGAGCCAGCATACTCTTACTCACCCCCGTCTGCTCAGACACCTGATCCAGACTCATACTCTTGGATTTCCGAATCCTCTTCAGATTCACCGCCACATTATTCGATAAATAATCCATATGTCCCCTCCTTCCAAACAACTGTATTATTTATTTTTTATATCAGCAATATAGAAATCTGTCAATTACATTACTGTTCACTCCGTTCTCAGTAACGTAGCCAAAATTCATTCAGGAACATAAATTTTATAGCAATTATCCAAAACCCGGTTGACAATTTCCTCTCTATAAATGTATAATGTAACCCAAGAAAACATTTGTCCACCCTATTCGGACAATGAATACCTCATATCAGCCAAATGCCATGACAGGGAGGAGTACACAACTCCGGGAAGCACAGAGAGAAAGCGGTCGGTGCGAGCTTTCGTGAACGAATTGTGGAAGTAGCCCCCGAGCAGTGAACCAAACCGTATATCCCGTCTGATCCACAAGACCTGAACGGACATGCCAAGTAGGCTTCAACGTCAGTTCCACGTTACAGGAACACAGTATATCAGTACTGACAAAGTGCAGAGCCAGACTCTGAATACAGGTGGTACCGCGGAAATATTTTCGCCCTGGGCAATAAGCCCAGGGCGTTTTTTACTATATTCAGAATTGTGGGAGCTGCTTTACAGCGTTCTCAGCAGAATCAGCGCAGCGCCATTCTGCCCCTGTATCAGCCAATACACAGCTCAGAAATTTATTTGTTTGGTGTGCATTTGCAGGAGTCGTGTAGATCTTAGTGCCTGGAAATCTGCGTTGTTCAGAAAAATCTCACTGTCTGAGCGCAGCGAGTTTGAGATTTTTCTGAACGCTTTTAGCAGATTTTCAGACACTTAGATCTACTAGGCTCCGAAACCGCACACCAAACAAATAAATTTCTGAGCGTCCTATACACATACACAAAGGAGGTTTACCCAAATATGAAACAAATATCCGGCAACAAACTCTTAGTCAAAGCCTTAAAAGAAGAAGGCGTAGAATACCTCTTCGGCTACCCCGGAGCCTGTACCATCGACATCAGTGATGAACTCTACAAACAGGACGACGTCAAAATCATCCTCCCCCGTCACGAACAGGCCCTTGTCCACGAAGCCGACGCCTACGCCAGAACCACCGGCAAAGTCGGCGTATGTCTGGTAACCAGCGGTCCCGGAGCAACCAACCTTGTAACAGGACTTGCAACCGCCAACTATGACAGCGTACCTCTTGTATGCTTCACCGGCCAGGTAGCCCGCCACCTCATCGGCAACGATGCATTTCAGGAAGTAGACATCGTAGGAATCACCAGAAGCATCACCAAATACGGTGTTACTGTCCGCAGACGTGAAGACCTTGGACGTATCATCAAAGAAGCCTTCTACATTGCCCGCACCGGCCGTCCGGGACCTGTCCTTATCGACCTTCCAAAGGACGTAATGGCAGAACTCGGCAGCGCTGAATATCCTAAAAATGTAAATATCCGCGGATACAAGCCCAACACAGATGTCCATATCGGCCAGCTCAAACGTGCCATCAAACTTTTAAATAAAGCAAAACGTCCCTTATTCCTGGCAGGCGGCGGTGTAGTAATCTCCCGCGCCCATGAAATTTTCCGGGAAGTAGTGGAAAAGACAAAAGTACCGGTTGTCACAACCGTAATGGGAAAAGGCTCTATCCCCACAGACCATCCACTCTATATCGGAAACCTTGGCATGCATGGTGCCTATGCAGCAAATATGGCAGTCAGCAACTGCGATGTGCTGTTCTCCATCGGAACCAGATTCAATGACAGAATCACCGGAAAACTTCATGAATTTGCACCACATGCCCAGATTATCCACATTGATATTGATACAGCATCCATTTCCCGAAACATTCAGGTAGATATCCCCATTGTTGCTGATGCAAAAGAGGCTATCACCAAAATGAACGAATACGTCCAGGAATGTTCAACGGACAAGTGGCTTAACCTGATCAAAAACTGGAAAGAAGAGCATCCGCTTAAAATGCGTCCAAATGATCTTTTAAGTCCGATGGATATCCTGAAAGAGATCAACGAACAATTTGAGAACAGTATTATCGTAACAGATGTAGGACAGCATCAGATGCTTGTCTCCCAGTATGCGGAAATCACAGAGGGCAAACAGATGATCATGTCCGGTGGTCTGGGAACAATGGGCTATGGTCTTCCAGGCGGCATCGGAGCCAAAATCGGAAATCCCGACAGACCTGTCATCGTTATCTCCGGTGACGGCGGTGTGCAGATGAACATTCAGGAGCTTGCAACTGCAGTTCTGGAGGAGCTTCCGGTTATCCTGTGTATCTTTAACAATGAGTATCTTGGAATGGTACGCCAGTGGCAGAAGCTTTTCTACGGCAAACGCTATGCTATGACCAATCTGCGCGCAGGAGCACTTTCCCGCCGCACTGAAGGCATGGAATATCCACAGTACACACCGGATTTCATCAGACTTGCAGAGAGCTACAGGGCAAAAGGAATCCGTGTCACAAAAAAAGAGGAAATTGCAGCAGCCTTCGAGGAAGCAAAAAAGAACACAAAGGCACCTACAGTAATTGAATTCATCATTGACCCTGAGGAAATGGTTTATCCTATGATCAAACCAGGCGGAACTCTAGAAGATATGATTATGGACTGTTGATCAGGAGGAAAATTATTATGGATAAAGGAATGAAAAAAAGATGGATTTCTCTCTATGTTGAGAACCAGGTAGGTGTTCTGTCCAAAATCTCCGGACTTTTCTCCGGAAAAAGCTACAATCTGGACAGTCTTACTGTAGGAACTACCGAGGACCCCACAGTATCTCGAATGACTATCGCAACTGTCAGTGATGATGAAACTTTTGAGCAGATCAAAAAACAGTTGAACCGTATGATCGAGGTTATTAAGGTTATTG
>OHWY01000402.1_pt1 | contig 11911 bp, 10 predicted proteins | sample 1579801 | NCBI WGS metagenome assembly OHWY01 (sample SAMEA3882536, study PRJEB24775) | human gut metagenome | biome: human-associated habitat; feature: intestine environment; material: feces | place: Netherlands | collected 2009/2010 | reverse complement strand
CCAGCATGATCCATACCAGGAAGCCACAAAGCATCATAGCCTTGCATTGGTTCTCCATCTTCTATTTCCAGTACAGCCTGATAGGTTTCTTCTTCACCCAGACAGAATTCATACCGCGCTTCCCTGTTCACAAAAGAAATATCACTTATAATCTGTGCGATGATGCCATCCGCGTATTCCACCATTTCCCTGCCATACTGGTTTCTGACCTCCTGATCCCACGGTTGTGAAACCAGTTCCGATTCTAATCGAAGCTTTCCTTCTACATGAACCAGGAAGGAATCATTCTCCAAAAACAACAGATAATAAGCTTCATTACCCTGAGCTGCTTCAAATATCTGCCCAATCCCATATTTTCCACATAATGCCACATTTGGTCATAGTCGATGATGTCCCGGAAAAAAGGCTTCGCTTCCTCGTAGGTAAGTATTTCAGATGTAAAATTCTTCTTAACCTCAATTACCGGGCAGTCAGCATAAAAGGTATCCTCAATCGGTTCGCACTCATAAATCATCCAGTCTTCGTTTTCACTTTTATTTATATCATAATCCGTCAGACACTGAACCAATATCTCGTCCAGTATATCCAGATTGCTGCGATCGGATCCGGTATTTTCACGTATGGGTAAAGCATTGGCAATCTTCATCCCCTGATCAGATTTAAAGTCTACATTCTTTTGCACACCGCATCCCATCAGCAGTAATACCATTATGAATAAAACAAACCACTGTGTTCTTATATTCTTCATTTGCTCTCCATCCTGTTATGATCTTCACCCACAGTTTCACATAATTTACGTTACCAAAAGGGATCTCATTATACAATGCCAAAGGCAAAATTGTACATTAGATATACCATTTTTTGTCAAAAAAGCTACACATTGAGGTTCAATGTGTAGCTTCATTCTTATCCTGTTCTCTATTTTACATTCTTGCGTTCTGTACATTTTCCCGGAACCAGTCATAAGCAAGCTGTACGCCTTCGCGCAGCTCAACCTTATGAGTCCAGCCAAGTCCGTGAAGCTTATCCACGTTGGTAAGCTTTCTCGGTGTACCGTCCGGCATATCCCTGTTCCATACGATCTCGCCCTCGTATCCGACAACATCCTTAACAGTTTCTGCAAGCTCCTTAATGGTTACTTCCTTGCCAGTTCCGATGTTCACATGCTGTTCTCCGCTGTAATTCTCAAGCAGGAAAACACAGGCATCTGCCATATCATCTACATATAAGAACTCCCGAAGCGGTGTTCCGGTTCCCCAAAGCTCTACGGAAGGGGACTTGTTTTCCTTCGCTTCATGGAATTTCCGGATCATGGCAGGCATTACATGGGATCCCTGTAGGTCATAATTGTCATGCGGTCCATAAAGATTGGTCGGCATACAGCTGATAAAGTCATCCCCATACTGTCTCTTATAAAACTTGCACATTTCAAGACCGGCGATCTTGGCAATGGCATACGCCTCATTCGTTGTTTCCAAAGGACCGGTGAGCAGTGCGTCCTCCGGAATCGGCTGCGGTGCCATCTTCGGATAAATGCAGGTGCTTCCTAAGAATAACAGCTTCTTTACCTTATATCTGTGGCAGCACTCGATCACGTTACACTGGATCTGCATATTCTCATAAGCGAACTCGGCAGGTGTGGTATTGTTTGTATTGATGCCGCCCACCTTGGCTGCTGCCAGAACAACTACATCCGGCTTTTCTTCTTCGAAGAAATCACGTACCTGCTGCTGGTTGGTCAGATCCAGTTCTCTGTGTGTTCTTCCAATAATATTGGTGTAGCCCTTGGATTCAAGGTTACGCACGATTGCGCTTCCAACCAGTCCCCGATGTCCGGCCACATAAATCTTATCTGTTTTTTCCATCATCTGATAATCCCTCCTGAATGGTTTCTCCTATCAATATATCTTCTTTCTGCCATGGTGCGGCAGGAAAAGCATCATATCCGGTACGATCACCCTCCTTCGGATAATAAAAGGTGTAGCCGTGCATATCATAAGCAATCGTATCAAAATGCTCATAGTCCTTCTGTTTCACAAAATACTCTGTTGTAAAGCTGCGGACATTTTCTATTCCAAAAGCTCCTGCTTTATAAATTCCAAGTAAAATCAGGAAAAGAAATGCAATCCTTCCCCGGTCAAACCTCTGGATCCATGTCACATAAACATATCCCCAGTCCAGTACGGCCGTAAGCCAAAGGAATACGCAGCCATAACGGACAAGCGGTGAAGTGGCCATCCAGAATACAAAGCAGACATTCACAACACCAACGGAAAACAATACAGGAAGCTGATCTTTTTTCTTCCGGATCAGTGTCCCAAGCACAATGCCAATCAGTAGAACAAGTCCGCTTACTGCCAGCAGGAAAAATCCCTTATCCGTTAATGAAAGTGACCGGAACCAGTCCGGAAACCACTCTGTGATTCCCTCTCCATAACGGGTCACATCACTGTACCCTCTTCCCCAGACCTTGATTTCACGGGCATCGTATTCTGCCGCGCCCTTCGGAATCTTGTAAGGCAGATCAAAGAGGTCAATCGAAGTAAACGGGTAAACCAGCCATCCGGAAAGCAGTACATTCCGGATAAAATACGGAAGCGCCGTAAGGAATCCGGTCAGCAGAAAACGGCCCGTCTCCTTCCACCTCTTCTGCCGGATCATCTGTATCGCAGGATACCATACCAGCAGCAGAATCACAGCTCCCGAAAGCTTCATTGTCAGAATGGTTACACCCAGTACACAAAGCATGGCGTAAGGAAAGTAATCCGTGACACCATCCTCCACCAGCATGAGCCACCGGATCACCACATAAAATACCAGCAATACCATAAAATAATCGGACGCCGGTGAGATCATTTCATCAAAAATATTAAACAGGTAGTACGCCGCCATCACACGGACAAAGTCTGACAGCCGGAAGCGTCTGCTTCCCTTCTCCCAGAATCTGCTCACACATACCACGGAAAGAAGCCATGCCAGAAATCCTGCTCCACAGTGAAAGGACTGGCCTCCCAGAAAATGGAAGCTGTACAATGCGGTCCAGGGAAATGCCGCGCTGTTGTAAGCCAGCCGGCTGTGCAGGTTTCCCAGTCCCCGGATTACTCCGTATTCTTCAATCCACCGGACACTCTGCGCATGATACAGCCCGGTATCATAATGTTCAATCCCACGGGATGTTCCGTAGGTATACAACAGAAAGAGCAACGCATAAACCATTGCTCTTTTGATATTCCTCTGATTCCATAAACGCTTCAGTTCTTCTGCAAATCTGTCCCGGTAAAAAATCACACCGGCCGCTGCCAGAATGAGCAGCAGCACATTCGCAAAAAGTCCTACTTTGTAGAAGATACTGAACATCTGGGCATAGAACACCGTGAATGCCACTCCGGCATACACACAGCCGGACCATGTCCGATGCGGTTCCCTACGAAACTCTTTCTCCTGCTTTCTCCGGAATCCGGCCAGTAATTCGTAACAACAAAATCCCAGCACATAGCAGGTAATCAACATATAAAGAAAAATACCAGTTACGGAAATCATTAGCGATTCTTATATTCCTCGCAGCTCATTCCTGCGATCTCTTTCATATCTGCGTCCATCATCATGGCAACCAGACCCTTGAAATCTACATCTCTCTTCCAGCCAAGTGTCTTCTCGGCCTTCGTGCAGTCACCCCAGAGGAATTCCACTTCTGCGGGACGATAGAATTCCGGATTCACATCCACAAGAAGTCTTCCTGTTGCAGCATCGTATCCCTTCTCGTCTACTCCGGTTCCTTCCCAGCGGATCGTAATTCCAAGCTGCCTGAAGGATTCCTCTACAAACTCACGAACGGTATGGGTCTCATTGGTTGCAAGCACGAAATCATCCGGCTTGTCCTGCTGAAGCATCATCCACATACCCTTTACATAATCGCCTGCAAATCCCCAGTCACGCTTGGCATTCATATTTCCAAGGCTTAACTTTTCCTGCCTGCCTGCCATAATGTTTGCAATGGCAAGGGTAATCTTACGTGTTACAAAATTCTCTCCACGTCTCGGAGATTCATGGTTAAAGAGAATACCGTTGCATGCAAACATGTTATAGGATTCTCTATAGTTTACGGTAATCCAGTAAGAGTAAAGCTTGGCTGCCCCGTACGGGCTCTTCGGATAAAACGGAGTCTTCTCACTCTGCGGCGCTGTTTCCGGGATTCCTCCAAACAGCTCAGAGGTGGAAGCCTGATAATATCTGCAGTTACCACCATTGACACGAATTGCTTCGAGAAGCTTTAAGGTGCTTACGCCGGTTGCTTCTGCGGTATATTCAGGAACCTCAAAGGATACGCCGACATGGGACTGCGCAGCCAGGTTATAAACCTCATCCGGACGGATTTCAGCAATCAGTCTCATCAGATTGCTGGAGTCGGTAGTATCTGCATAGTGTAAGAAAAACTTCACTTTATTGTATTCGGAATTGAGAATGTGGTCGATACGTGCTGTATTGGAAATACTGTGTCTGCGCACCAGACCATGAACCTCATATCCCTTCTCTAACAGGAACTCTGCAAGATAAGAGCCGTCCTGTCCTGTAATACCTGTAATTAATGCTATCTTCTGCATAGAATTCTCCTTTTTCCTTATTTATACTCTTTTATACTCTGCCTGATTCAGCGCTATATTATCCCAATCTCTCTTAAGCGAAAAATTGCATATTACACATTCCAATTGCAATAATGATCCCCAGAATAGCTCCCATCAGTACCTGCAGCGGCGTGTGTCCCACAAATTCCTTAAGTGCCTTCTCGACATCAATGTTCTTGCCCATCTGGGTGAAAATCTCCATCATTTCATTCAGTACCTTGCCCTGCTTACCGGTTTCCTGACGCACACCCATCGCGTCATACATCACCACAATTGCAAAGACCGCCGCCAGTGCAAATTCAAAGCTTCCGCCTCCATACCGGATCCCGGTTGCCGTTGCAAGTGCACATACTGTTGCGGAATGAGAGCTCGGCATTCCACCGCCCCCTACCAGCCGTTCTGCGACAAACTGTTTGTTCACAATAATATGGATAATGGTTTTCAGAACCTGTGCAACAAACCAGCCGGTGATTGCTGACATGAAAATACTGTTATGTGTTAAGTCTGTTAAAAATGTCATCCTATTTCATTCCTTTAATGTAACTTTCAATTGCATCGTGCCAGTCTGCAAACCGGTAATCGGAGGTAAGCTTTAACATATAGTTCTCCAGAATGGAATAGGAAGGACGCGGTGCTTTCGCTGCAAATTCTTCACTTGTAATATGATTTACCTTCGTATTCTTTCCTGCAAGACGGAAAATCTCTTCCGCAAAGTCTGCCCAGGAGCAGCTTCCTTCACAGGTTGCATGGAACAATCCGTAATTCTCGGTAAAGAGCAGATGTGCAATCGCTCCCGCAAGCTCCTTCGTACTGGTAGGGCTTCCTACCTGATCCTTTACGACACTGACCTGATCGTTGGTTTCCGAAAGACGCAGCATCGTTTTCACAAAGTTCCTGCCGTCTCCATAAAGCCATGCAGTGCGGAAGATGAAGAAACGGTCTGCAAACTGCTTTACCATGTTCTCGCCCTGCAGCTTCGTTTTTCCATATATGCCCTGCGGATCCGGCGTATCAAATTCGATATATGGATGATCCGACTTCCCGTTAAACACATAATCCGTAGAAATATGAACCATCTTCGCACCGGTCTGCGTTGCTGCAATACTTAAGTTGCGTGGGCCGATGGCATTAATGCGGTAAGCATTGTCCACATCGGTTTCACAGGCATCGACTGCGGTATGTGCAGCACAGTTGATAATCGCATAAGGCTTTACCTCGCGTGCCAGCTTTAATACCTCATCAATATTCGTAATATCCAGCTCGTTTACATCTGTATTTACAAACTCAAGCTCCGGATTTCCTGCAAGCTCCAAATTAATGGCCCGTCCTAACTGACCATTGCATCCTGTTACAATTATTTTTTTCATCATAAGCCTCCATGATAAACTCTTCTACTATTTTACCCTTTTCTTACCATTTTCACAAGTGAATTTCCAATTTAATAAAATTTAGCCTGCAGAATCACTATTATATATGTCCTTAAAATTTATCAAAGCTTAATAATTTTGTTAGTGACTGCTTATTCTTCCTATGCTATAATAGGCAATGTGAGTTTTTAACCCACAGAATTACAGAAAGAGAGGAAATTATCATGAAGTACTTAAAGGCGTTATCCATAGTTGCCTTATCGGCAGCTTTTATATTAACCGGCTGTGGAAAAGATACAGAAGAAGTTCAGCCTGTTGTCGAGCCCATCATCCAGTCTCAGCCGGCTAAGGAGGAAACCACGCAGGAAGAATCTGTAGAAGAAGAAACTACTAAAGAGGATGTTCCCCCGGAAGAAGGAATGGTCCGCAGTCCTCTTACCAACGAATGGATCAGTGGTGATCTTGAGAAGACGAGACCGATTGCCATCATGTCCCCGAATGATTCCGGTGCATTGCCGCATTATAATCTTTCCAAAGCCGATATCCTTTATGAATGTCCGGTAGAGGGTGGAATCACCAGAAGCATGGCTGTTATTAAGGACTGGGAAGGCTTAGACCGGATCGGTAATGTCCGCAGCTGCCGTGACTATTTTGTATACTGGGCATTAGAGGCAGATTCTATTTATGTTCATTTTGGCGGGCCTTTCTATATTAATGATATTATCGAGCGTGAAGGAACAGACAATATTACAGGATGTAATTATGGTGAAACCCATCATGATGGATTATATGCCAATGCATTTTACCGTACCAAAGACCGTAAGGCTCCCCAGAATGCTTATGCAAGTGCAGACGGCATCAACGAAGCAATCGATAAATTAGGTTATTCCAAAACCTACCGCGACCAGTACTATCAGGGTGCACATTACAAATTTGCTCCCTCCAGCACACCGAATACTCTGGAATCCTATAGCGATGCCATTGATGCAAAGGAAGTAGATTTAACTCCTGCCTATCCGATTACCAAAACCTCCTTCAGCTATAATGCAGAGGATGGTTTATATTACCGCAGCATTTACGGAAAAGCCGATGTAGACGGTGCCACCAACGAACAGCTTTCCTTCAAGAACATCATTATTCAGAGTACCTATTACGAGGTGCGTGATGCAAAGGGTTATCTGGCATTTCAGGTACATGACACCACCAGAGACGGTTACTACATCACCAACGGTAAAGCAATCCATGTAAACTGGAAAAAGACCGCTGACTACGAACCGACCAAATACTATGATGACAACGGCAACGAGGTAGAATTCAATACCGGTAAGACCATGGTATGCATCATCAAGGATGGAGACAGCTTCTTAGCTGACGGTGTATCCATCAACTAAACTGCAGCCTTTATCACTAATAGTCCATGAATACAAAAGACAGGAATGTACATGCTTTCCTGTCTTTTTATTTTGGACAAATTGTGCTACACTGTAACTATTGAGAAATCAGGGGAGGGTTATACGTGAATAAATTCAAACAATTATCCTTACTTACCTTATCTGCGCTGCTGATTGTTTCCGGTTGCACCGCATGCGGCAGGGCAAATAAAGATACCACACCTTCCGTAGACGTGATTACAACCATACCGGAAGACACTGAAGATTCTTCCGGAGATTCCTTCAGCAGTGATTCTACAGATGATAATACAGATGCTGCAGTCACTCCTTCCCACGAAGGAATGGTCCGCAGCCGGCTGACGAATGAATGGGTAGATCCTTCGGTTGCTTCTACCAGACCGATTGCCGTCATGATTCCGAACTCCAAAACAGCGAGTCAGTACGGCCTCTCACAGGCAGATATTCTCTATGAATGTAATGTAGAAGCCAGCATGACACGTCTGATGGCGATCTTTGATGACTGGAGCAATTTTGAAAAGCTTGGAAATATCCGAAGCTGCCGCGACTATTTCGCTTACTGGGCATTTGAATGGGATGCGGTAATCGTCCACTATGGTGGTCCATTCTATATGGATGAAATCATGGGGCGCAACGACACCCAGCACATTGACTGCATTGATTATGGAAGCGCTTATTACCGGGATGTTGCGAAGAACGATTATGACAACGCTTTTACCAGTACAAAGCTTCTGGAAAAGGCTATGAATTATTATGGTTATTCTGATAAGTACCGGGATGGCTATGCAGATGAACAGCATTACCTCTTTGCAGATGACGAAGTGCCAAATACGCTGAATCAATATGCAGATTCCATTACCGCTGCAAAGGTAGATATGTCACTTGCTTATCCTGTTACCAACTGCTATTTCATCTATAACGAAAAGACCGGACTCTATGACCGCTACCAGCACCTTTCCCGTGACGTGGATGGTCCACATATCGATCTTGCAAATGACCAGCAGCTATCCTTTAAGAACATTCTGGTTCAAAATACCTATTATGAGGTTCGTGACCAAAAGGGATATCTGGCCTTCCAGTGCCACGACACTACGAAAGGGCATTCATGTTACCTGGAAAAAGGCTTCCGATTATGGTGCAACCAGATACTATGATGATGACGGCAACGAGATTCTTCTAAATACAGGAAAAACCATGGTTTGTATTCTTGCAGACGGAGATTCCTTTACGGTCGATAACAAAGTAATTTCCTCGGCACCATAACCTTTGAATTATGTCTGATTTCTAAACACTCCGGGCGAAACATAAGGCGCTGCCAATGGCAGCGCCCTTTCTTTCCTTACCGGTTATTCTGTTTTATTCACCTAATCCATTCTCAATTGCAGTAACCAGAGAATGCAGTGCTTCTGCCTCATCTTCCCCATCACAGCAGAATTCAATTTCATCGCCGCACTTCACACATGCACCAAGTACACTTAATACACTCTTGGCATTAGCTGTATTTCCCCGGAATGAAAATGTAATTAAAGATTTAAACTTCATAGCCTCCTTGCACAGGATTCCGGCCGGTCTTAAATGAAGACCTGTAGGATTCTTAATAATCACCTTCTGACTTACCATACTTCCATCCTCCTATAACATGACATTCTGAATAAGGTCAGCAAGTTCCTTTGCATCATGTTCAATCATCTGCTGGTCTTTTCCTTCGATCATGACACGAACCTTCGGCTCCGTTCCGGAAGGTCTGATCAGAACTCTGCCTTCACCTGCAAATTTATCCGTAAGCTTCTGAATGGCTTCAGCAATTTCAGGATACTCCATGTACTTCTCTTTCTTATGGTTTGGTACCTTCGCATTAACAAGTGCCTGAGGCAATACCTCCATAATGGAAGCTAATTCTGAAAGCGGCTTGCCGGTCTCAACAAGAACCTGTAACAAATGAAGAGCGCTCAGCAGACCATCACCTGTCGTATTCTCTTTAAGGAAAATAATATGTCCGGATTGTTCCCCGCCAAGACTTGCATCAATTTCCTTCATACGCTCTAATACATAACGGTCGCCAACCTTCGTCTGTTCAATGTGGATTCCGTTTTTCTCACCCATAAGAAAGAAACCAAGATTACTCATTACGGTTGCTACAATCGTATCATTGTTCAGCTCACCGTTCTGCTTCATATGGTTACCGATGATCGCCATAATCTGGTCACCATCAACCACGTTACCAAGCTCATCTACTGCAAGAAGCCGATCGGCATCTCCGTCAAAAGCCAGACCAATCTGTGCCTTTTCATATACAACACGTGCCATCAGCTCTTCCATATGGGTAGAGCCACAGTTAGCATTGATGTTCGTTCCATCAGGCATATTATGAATCGCTACTACATTACCGCCCAGTTCCTTCAATGCCTCTACGGAAGTGTAATAAGAAGCTCCCTCCGCACAGTCTACCACGATCTTCATTCCGGTCAGATCCACCTTTACGGACTGAATGGAATGATTGATATATTCTTCACGTGCATCAGTACGATACTTGATCTTTCCGACATTCGAACCAATCGGGAACTTGATCGAACTCATATTGTCCCGGATAATGGCTTCGATCTCATCCTCCAGGGAATCCGGAAGCTTATATCCGTTTCCGTCAAAGAATTTAATTCCATTAAACTCCACCGGATTGTGGGATTCGGAAATAACAACACCTGCATCTACCTTATATTTTCTGGTCAGATAAGCTACCGCCGGTGTGGGAATCACGCCTACATACACAGCGTTCGCGCCAACCGAACAAATACCAGCCATCAATGCATTTGCCAGCATATCTCCCGAAATTCTCGTATCGCATCCAACCATAATCGTTGGTCTGTGCTCATTTTCTTTCGTAAGAACATAGGCTCCTGCCTGACCCAGCTGCATAGCAAGCAACGGTGTTAATTCATCATTGGCTACTCCTCTTACACCATCTGTACCAAATAATCTGCTCATGTTTTAATATATTTCCTTTCTATTCTTGTTTTGCTGATATATGCACAACTACCTCTACCGGCTCCAACAGACGTACATCGTCCGGAAGTCCGAAGCTCACTTCCATAGTATAGAAGCCTTCCTGCAATTCCTCAAGACTGAATTTTTCCATCAGGTCATTGATATCAACAGTACCTTCCAGACTCGATGCCTGAACCTCACTCAGATCCTGTGCCAGTCCGATCACCTCAATGATAAAGGTCTCTTCCACACCGGATACGCTTGCCGTAAACCCATCCGGCAGATTGGTCACATGAATCCTGCTTTCTCTCATTTCAATCTTCTTGGAAATTTCAGGCTCAATATCCACCGTTACTGCTACAACACTGTCTGCCAGATCAACTAACTGGACATTATCCGGCAGATACTGTAACAGATCAATTTCCTCTGTAAAGGTATCACTCTTATTCGTCATATCCAGCAGTTCTGCCGGGATATCAATACTCTGGATTTTCTTAAGAACACTGCTCTTTCCACAGATCGTTACGGTCTGCAGATCACACTCCACATTACCGGTAAATCCATAACCGTAAGTCGGTTCTCCCTGCGTATGGAACACAAGCGGAACTTCCTTGGTCTGCAAAATAGATACCTGAACATTTACGCTCTTTGTATTCTGTGTAATATTCGGATCATCCACCGCATTGCCATCGGCGTCATAAAGACGGATTTCCGCGCTGGTACTGATATCACTCGTAAATCCGGTTACGGTAATCTCCGCTACCGCTTTGGAAACAGAAGTAACTACCGATTCCGGTCCGGAAATCCGGACCAGGTTCTGATCCGTTGTAATATCGCCAACCATGTAACCATCGCTGACCTCACCGGAAATCTTCGTTCCCAGAGCCATGGTCTTGGTCTTCTTATTCTCAATATTCAGCTTCACCGTATCGCTGCTGGGTGTAATGCTGTTAATCTGATCCTGGTTAATGTTTGTAGCAAGCTTAATCGAAACCGTATCGAGACTGCTGATATTACTTACATCCGCTGTCGCCACGATATTACTTTCGGACATACTGGATACCACAGATCTCGGTCCCCGGATCGTCACCCGGCTGATGACATCGGAATTCTCCAGCACCTCATATACCCTGCCCGACTCCGTAATTGCATCGGTATTTTCCAGAACAACCGGCACATTATAAAACGATTTTGAAGTCGTCGGGTTTCCAATACTGGTTCCAACGAGCCACAACACAATAGAAAACAATACAGAGATCAGCTTCAGGCCAAGATTTGTCGTCAGTTTGTTTTTCATTTCGACCACCTGCCCTTCCACACAATCCGTTTACGGCTGTCTTCTTCGGATTTGTTCTGCAGATCACTCAGTCTTGCCCGAAGCCGTTCAGCATCTACATTCCGTTCCAGATCGCCCCCGTAAGCCACACTGATCTTTCCGGTTTCTTCCGAAACAATAATGGTAAGGGAATCTGTTACCTCAGAAATACCAACTCCGGCACGGTGTCTTGTACCAAGTTCTTTACTTAAACGC
>OHWY01000396.1_pt1 | contig 11982 bp, 11 predicted proteins | sample 1579801 | NCBI WGS metagenome assembly OHWY01 (sample SAMEA3882536, study PRJEB24775) | human gut metagenome | biome: human-associated habitat; feature: intestine environment; material: feces | place: Netherlands | collected 2009/2010 | reverse complement strand
CTTGTATGTCTCGGGATTTTGGCATATTCATGCCAAAACACCTCGCGGGATAGTGCTATGTGAATAGTAACGCATTTTTACTTCATCTGTATTCCACTTCTCATACGTGATATAATCCGCACCCATTTTCCTGAAAATGTCTACCATATCTTCATTCCGGCAAAGCCATACGGATATGCGGATTCCATTCTGATGGGCATTGTTGATATCATTCATACTGATATTTTTATACTCTGCACTTATGTCCAGATCATATTTCTTACACTGCTGTATCATAGAAGCATTCATGCGCACTGTACGGATCCACTGCAATTTCCCTGTAAATCCCATCTCACGCAGTTTACCAAGTGTTTCTATGCGGAAACAGATGATTACCGGCTCTTTCTGTGATTCAGTCAGAAGCTGCATGAACAAATTCATGGCTTCTTCCGTACGGATTGACTTTATTTCAATCACCGGCGTCACAGAGTACTTATTGCAGCATGCAATATACTGTTCCAGTGTAGGAATAAGATTATCCGGATACTGTGAAGCATTTCTTCCATTTATAATCGGATACTGCTTTATCTCCTCATAAGTCATCTCTGAAATAAGCCTGTCCTCCCCGCACATCCGCAGCAAAGAATCATCATGAGAGACAACCAGAACTCCATCTGCGGTCTCTCTCACATCTGTCTCCACAAACTCCGCCCCATTGCGTCCTGCCATCTCAAAGGCAGGCATGGAATTCTCAGGTGCTGCTGTCTGTTCACCTCTGTGCAAAATATAATGAGTAACTCCATCCAGGGGTTTCCGGAACTTTTCTTCATCTTCCGGTGCAGGTGTGATTTTCGGAGTTGGCGTGACCGTTACCGTCGGCTCCGGGGTCACAGATGGTGCTGGTTCATCCGGCGTCAGTGTAGGCGTAATTTCCGGAGTTTCTGACGCTGCCGGCAGGACGATCACTTCTATCTCTGATACATATCTGTCAGTACCATAAGAAACACTGGTGATTTTGACATTTCCCGCCTTTTTTGCAGTAACTTTTCCTTTCTTTGATACAGTTGCCACCGTTTTATCAGAAGAAGTATAAGTCAGCCTTTTTCCATACTTCTGCGGCTCCAGAATAACTGTCTTTCCTGCTGTTACTTTCACCTGTTTTTTGTATTTCTTAAAAAGAACTGTTTCCGTTTTATTACAGACAAAAACCTCGCAGTTTACTTTCAGTCCACTCATCTGTGCTGTGATCGTTGCCTGTCCGGGCTTTAAACCATATATCCTGCCATTTATAACCTTTGCACATTTTGAGTTACTGCTGGTCCATTTAAACTTCTTTGGACTCACTTTTGTATCATGATTCAGGATCTTTACTGTATAAGTGGCACCGGTCTTTACAACCACCTCAGATTTATGCACTCGATATTCGTCTGCTGCATAAGTATTATCTGCCACATATATTATACTGATAAAACCTGTAATTATAAGCACAATAGCAAATATGGCAGACCTTACAGTCTGCATGCCTGTTCTTTTGTCTCTGTATTCTTTTTTCTTATCTCCCATTATTCTATCTCTCATCTCTCATATGCCATTCCTGATCTGCTGCTTTTATTTCCGGTATGTTCCTAAACACTTCACAATCCTGATCACATTCGTCTCTGATGCAGGGACAGACCATCTTTACTTTTTTAAAATGTCCGGGAACACCCTCATATTGTACACTCCACAGACCATTGTAATGCAGCTGTTTACACATTCCTGTTTCATATTCATATTTAATCATATGTCTACCTCCGAACAGACAAAATTTTTACAGTACATTCTTCTGAAATCACTGTTTCTCCATGCAAAACGAAAGGCACTAACCTTCCAGCATCATGCACAGATCAGTACCTTTCTTTTTTTGTATTTTTATGTCCTATCTGCCCCGTCAATACCACAGGACAGTAAATCACAGAATAATCACAGCATTATTCCATATCTTCCAGTAATTTCTCATAAATCGGGAAGCAGTCAAATGTTGCGAAATAATCCTTCGGTGTCTCGGCACGGCGGATCATCTCGAAACTTCCATCTTCATGGAGAAGGATCTCAGAAGATTTCAGTTTACCATTGTAGTTATATCCCATGGCAAAACCATGAGCTCCTGTATCATGGATCACAAGAAGATCTCCCATATCAACCTTCGGAAGATAGCGGTCAATTGCAAACTTATCATTGTTTTCGCAGAGAGAACCTGTCACATCATACATATGATCACATGGCTGGTCTTCTTTTCCCATAACAGTGATGTGATGGTATGCGCCATACATTGCCGGACGCATCAGGTTTACAGCACACGCATCCACACCAATATATTCTTTATGAGTATGCTTCTCATGGATTGCCTTAGTTACCAGGCAGCCATACGGTCCCATCATGAAACGTCCCATCTCTGTATAGATTGCAACATCACCCATTCCGGCCGGAACAAGTACTTCTTCGTATACTTTGCGGACACCCTCACCGATCTCTCTGATATCATTCGGAGTCTGATCTGGTTTGTAAGCGATTCCAACACCACCGGAAAGGTTGATAAACTTCACATGAGCGCCTGTCTCCTTCTGAAGTTTCACTGCCATTTCAAACATCTCTTTCGCCAGCATCGGATAATACTCATTTGTCACAGTATTGCTTGCAAGGAATTCATGGATACCGAATTCCTCGGCACCTTTTTCCTTCAGGATCTTGAATGCTTCAAAAATCTGCTCTGTTGTCATACCATATTTGGCATCTCCGGGGTTGTCCATAATATCGTTGCTGATCTTAAACACTCCGCCCGGATTATAACGACAGCTGATCACCTTCGGAATATATCCTACGGCTCTTTCTACGCTCTCGATATGTGTGATATCATCAAGATTGATGATCCCGCCGATTTCATTTGCATATTTGAATTCTTCTTCCGGTGTATCATTGGAAGAAAACATGATATCTCCCTCTTTGCATCCGATTGCTTTGGACATCATCAGCTCTGTCATGGAAGAACAGTCACAGCCACAGCCATACTCCTGAAGGATCTGGATCAGAAATGGATTTGGAGTTGCCTTCACAGCAAAGAATTCTTTGAAGCCCTTATTCCATGCAAATGCTTCTTTCACTGCCTTTGCATTCTCGCGGATACCTTTTTCATCATAAAGATGGAAAGGTGTAGGAAACTGCGCGGTGATTTCCTGAAGTTTATCCAGGGTGACAAATGGTACTTTTTTCATAATAATCTTTTCTCCTCTTACTTCTTGTGTATATGTGTATATAAATGATCCTGACAATACTCGTAGTTTCCGTTACATTTAGAACAGAAACGGAATTCCAGATTCGGATCATCCATTTCTGTTCTTCCGCAGATTGCACATCTGTGTTTTGCTCCATTTGCATAGACATTCACCGGTCTTTCTGCCTGTCTCATCTTGCGCTTGAAATCATTCTTTCTCTTCATCTGGCCCGGTGAATACGGCTTCATATTCCGTGAACTTAAGAAAAAAATGATAAAGTTCAGGATCGAGATGAACGCAGCAAGTGCATTCGCCTTATAATATATGCCATAGTCACCTCCGCCGTAGGCCGGAAGAAAAGCCTGTACGATCGCATACACAAAATACAGACCATCCAGCATCGCCAGCCATTTGATCTTGATCGGTATGACAAAGAACAATAACAGCTAGATATCCGGGTAGAGTGCCGCAAATGCAAAGAATAGCGACAGATTCAGATACCATGTATCCATCGGTAACACAGCGCCTGTCAGTAAATATGCCAGTATGGCTCCTATTACAATAAAGAGCATTCCCGAAAAGAAATACAGATTAAAACGAAAAGCCCCCCACGCTGCCTCTAACTGCTTCCCTATCATATAATAGAGATACAGTACAAATACAATAAAAATCAGGCTGTCAGATGGAGGCTGGATAATAAACGTAACGATTCTCCATATCTGCCCCTGAAGAATCTTACCGGCATCCAGGCTCAGGAACTGGCTATAGAACGTCGGATTGATCAGATTCAGCACAAATCCGGCTGCATATAATATTATAATATAAGTCATGAGATTTGGAATCGCATATCTGCTAAATTTCCGTTCAAGTTTGTCTAACCAATTGTTCATATAACTGCTCCTTTATGTTTATTCTCACACTGTAGATATTCTACCTTCCTGAGAGATATTTGTCAATTATGCCAAGTAAAGTTCATCTCTTTTTAACATATCTTCAACATTTGTTAATTGTCTTTTGGCCACTTTTGTCGTATAATGTTACAGGTCACAATTAAGCAAAATGCATTTAATAAGAAGAAAGACATATATTTTAACATGATAAGGAGTTACATAATATGAATCAAAAGGAATTATACACACTTGGTATCGACATCGGTTCTACGACCGTAAAGATTGCCATATTAGATGAGAATAATGAAGTGGTATTTTCTGATTATGAGAGGCATTTCGCTAACATCCAGGAAACTCTTTCCGATCTGTTAGGAAGAGCGATACATAAATTAGGTCCTGTCCATGCATCACCGGTCATCACCGGTTCCGGCGGACTGACACTTGCGAAACACCTTGGAGTACCATTCGTACAGGAAGTTATCGCCGTATCAACTGCTCTTCAGGACTATGCACCTCAGACAGACGTTGCTATCGAGCTTGGCGGGGAAGATGCCAAGATTATCTACTTTGAAGGTGGTAATGTAGAGCAGCGTATGAACGGCGTCTGTGCCGGTGGTACAGGATCCTTCATCGACCAGATGGCTTCTCTTTTACAGACTGATGCCTCCGGACTGAATGAATATGCGAAAAATTATAAAGCTCTCTATACCATTGCCGCACGATGTGGTGTATTTGCCAAGACAGATATCCAGCCTCTGATCAACGACGGTGCTGCCAAAGAAGACCTTGCTGCTTCTATATTCCAGGCAGTTGTCAACCAGACGATCAGCGGACTGGCTTGTGGTAAACCGATTCGCGGACACGTCGCATTCCTCGGAGGACCGCTTCACTTTCTCTCTGAGCTGCGCGAAGCATTTATCCGCACACTGAAACTGGACGATGAACACATCATCGCCCCGACACATTCCCATCTGTTTGCAGCAGTCGGATCTGCTCTGAATTCCAAGAAAGATCTGGACGTGGCACTCATCGATATGCAGTGCCGTCTGGAAGGAAAAATCAAGATGGAATTCGAAGTAGACCGTATGGAGCCGCTGTTTGCAACGGAAGCAGATTTTAAGGAATTTGAGGAACGTCACGCAAAACATCAGGTGCCAGTCAAAGATCTTGCAACTTATCAGGGAAAAGCATTCCTCGGTATCGATGCAGGTTCTACAACAACCAAGGCAGCCCTGGTCGGCGAAGACGGTACTTTATTATATTCTTTCTATCATAATAACGATGGAGATCCGCTTGGTACAACGATTTCTGCAATTAAAGACATTTACAGCAAACTGCCGGAAGGCGTGGAAATTGTCCACTCCTGCTCTACCGGATATGGCGAGGCGCTGATCAAGGCCGCTCTCTTGTTGGACGAAGGAGAGGTCGAGACCGTCTCTCACTACTACGCCGCTTCTTTCTTTGAGCCAGACGTAGACTGTATCCTCGACATCGGCGGCCAGGATATGAAATGTATCAAGATCAAGAATCAGACTGTTGACAGCGTGCAGTTAAACGAAGCGTGTTCATCCGGATGCGGTTCTTTTATTGAAACATTTGCAAAATCACTGAATTATACCGTCGAAGACTTTGCTCACGAAGCATTATTTGCCAAGAATCCGATTGACCTTGGTACCCGTTGTACTGTTTTCATGAATTCAAAAGTAAAGCAGGCTCAGAAAGAGGGTGCGGAGGTTGCTGATATTTCGGCTGGTCTTGCTTATTCTGTAATCAAGAACGCATTATTTAAGGTTATCAAGGTATCCGATGCATCTGAACTCGGTAAACACATCGTTGTTCAGGGAGGAACCTTCTACAACAACGCCGTACTGCGAAGCTTTGAAAAGATCGCCAACTGCGAAGCAATTCGTCCGGACATCGCCGGTATCATGGGCGCATTCGGTGCTGCACTGATCGCACGTGAGCGTTACGTTGACTGCGAAGGCACGACCATGCTTTCCATTGAAGACATTGAAGCCATGGAATATTCTACTACCATGACCAAATGTAAGGGATGTACGAATAACTGCCGTCTGACGATCAATCATTTCAGCGGCGGACGTAAGTTCATCACAGGTAACCGTTGTGAGCGTGGTCTTGGAAAACAGAAAACAACAAACAAGCTTCCGAACTTATTTGAATATAAATTAAAACGATATTTTGATTATGAACCATTGGCAGAGGAAAATGCTCCTCGCGGACTCATTGGTATCCCTCGTGTACTGAACATGTACGAGAATTATCCGTTCTGGTTCACATTCTTTAATAAACTGGGATTCCGGGTTGTCCTTTCTCCTGTATCCAACCGCAAGGTATACGAACTGGGAATTGATTCCATCCCGAGTGAATCCGAGTGTTATCCGGCGAAGCTGGCACACGGACATGTACAATGGCTGATCAACAATGGCATTAAGACGATCTTCTATCCTAGTATTCCATATGAAAGGAATGAATTTGCCGAAGCCAACAATCATTACAACTGCCCGATCGTAACTTCCTACCCGGAAAATATCAAGAACAACATTGATGCGATCGTACACGGAGAGGTTGATTTCCTTCATCCGTTCATTTCATTTGCCAGTGAAGATACGATTTCTTACCGACTGGTTGAAGAATTATCCGAGAAGTTCCACATCCCGGCAGATGAGATCAAAAAAGCAACTCATACTGCATGGGAAGAACTCGCTGCATGCAGAAAAGATATGCAGAAAAAAGGTGAAGAGACGATCAAATTCTTAAATGAAACCGGCAACCGTGGTATCGTTCTCGCAGGACGTCCGTACCACATCGACCCGGAAGTAAACCATGGTATCCCGGAACTGATCAACTCTTATAATATTGCAGTTCTGACGGAAGATTCGATCTCCCACTTAAATCCTGCAGAGCATCCATTAAATGTTATGGATCAGTGGATGTATCATTCCCGTCTGTATGCTGCTGCAAACTATGTAAAGACTGTAGATAATCTGGATCTGATCCAGTTAAACTCTTTCGGATGTGGTCTGGATGCTGTTACAACCGATCAGGTTGCATCCATCCTGAACGATTCTGACAAGATCTACACCTCTCTTAAGATCGACGAGGTTAACAACTTAGGTGCCGCAAGAATCCGTGTAAGATCACTGCTTGCTGCGATCCGAGTCCGAGAAAAGCGTGGGGATAAACGTGAGATCAAATCCTCCGCAATCAAAAAGGTTGCATTTACCAAAGAGATGCGTAAGAATTACACGATTCTCTGCCCGCAGATGTCTCCGATCCATTTCGAGCTTCTGGAGCCTGCATTTAATTCATCCGGATATAACCTTCAGGTTCTGCCGAACGACAACAAACAGGCCGTTGACGTAGGACTGAAATATGTAAATAACGATGCCTGCTATCCGTCACTGATGGTAGTCGGCCAGATCATGGAAGCTATCCTTTCCGGTAAATATGACACACACAAGATTGCCGTGATCATCAGTCAGACCGGTGGTGGATGCCGTGCTTCCAACTACATCGGATTCATCCGCCGTGCCCTTAAGAAGGCCGGTTACGGATACATTCCGGTCATCTCCATCAACTTAAGTGGTCTGGAGGATAATCCAGGATTCAAACTGACTCCGAACCTGATCTTACGAGGTATCTATGGTGCAGTATTTGGTGACATCTTCATGAAGTGTGTATACCGTCTGCGTCCATATGAGGCTGTTCCAGGCTCTGTCAATGCAATGCACAGAAAATGGGTAAAGGTATGCCAGGACTTTGTATCAAACGGCTATCCGAGCAGACGTAAATTCAAACGTCTCTGCCGTGAAATCATTGAAGACTTTGACAATAACATCGAATTACTTGATATAAAGAAACCTCGTGTTGGTGTCGTTGGAGAAATCCTTGTCAAATTCCTTCCGGCAGCCAACAACTACCTGGTAGATCTTCTGGAAAGCGAAGGAGCCGAGGCAGTTGTTCCGGATCTTCTGGACTTCCTGCTCTACTGCTTCTACAACCAGAACTTCAAGGTGGAAAAGCTTGGATTCGAAAAGAAAAAAGCCACAACAGCTAATCTTGGTATCAAAGCTCTGGAATGGTTCCGTGCTCCGGCAACCGAAGCATTTGCGGCCAGCAAGCACTTCACACCACCTGCTAAGATCCAGGATCTTGGAAAGATGGCTTCGGACATCGTATCTCTTGGTAACCAGACTGGTGAAGGATGGTTCCTTACAGGAGAAATGTTAGAGCTGATCCACAGTGGTGCACCAAATATCGTGTGTACACAGCCATTCGCCTGCCTGCCGAACCATGTCGTAGGTAAGGGAGTTATCAAAGAACTTCGCAGACGCTATCCGGAATCTAATATCGTAGCGATCGATTTCGATCCGGGTGCAAGTGAAGTTAACCAATTGAATCGACTGAAGTTGATGCTTTCTACGGCGAATAAGAATTTGAATAAATAATTGGAGATTTAATACATCAGACGACGGTTACCCGGACCGGAATAAAAGTTAGGAATCCTCTACATTCACTGGAAAGGATTCCTAACTTTTATTCCGTGGGTATCGAATGCCTGAAGAATTAAATGGCGGAAGGTTACGAAAAAACCGAAAAAATGTAGCAAAAAAGAGGATGAATATCTGTCACTCAACTAAATGAGATTTGATATTTATCCTCTTTTTTCATCTAACAGTTGTCAAATGTATGCTATCAAACAATAGTCAAATAGTTCTATTTTTCATACTACTTTCAAGCATACCACAAAGTTTGATTTCAAGCCATTCCTTAGAATTTACCAGCCTGAGCTGCTTCCTCTACGGATACAGCAACTGCAACAGTCATACCAACCATCGGGTTGTTTCCTGCTCCGATCAGTCCCATCATTTCTACGTGAGCTGGTACTGATGAAGATCCTGCGAACTGTGCATCTGAGTGCATACGTCCAAGAGTATCTGTCATACCGTAAGAAGCTGGACCTGCAGCCATGTTATCTGGGTGAAGTGTACGTCCTGTACCACCGCCTGATGCTACTGAGAAGTACTTCTTGCCCTGCTCGATACATTCTTTCTTATATGTACCTGCAACTGGATGCTGGAAACGTGTCGGGTTTGTAGAGTTACCTGTGATAGATACGTCTACGCCTTCTTTGTGCATGATTGCAACACCTTCACGTACGTCGTTAGCACCGTAGCAGTTAACTTTAGAACGGAGTCCGTCAGAGTAAGAGATTCTCTGTACTTCTTTCAGTTCTCCTGTGTAGTAATCATATTCTGTCTGAACATATGTGAATCCGTTAATTCTTGAGATGATCTTTGCAGCATCTTTTCCAAGACCGTTCAGGATAACACGAAGAGGTTTCTTACGAACTTTGTTAGCCTTCTCTGCGATACCGATAGCACCCTCAGCAGCTGCGAATGATTCATGACCAGCCAGAAATGCGAAACACTCTGTATCTTCTTCTAGAAGCATCTTTCCTAAGTTACCATGTCCAAGACCTACTTTTCTCTGATCAGCAACTGATCCAGGAATACAGAAAGCCTGAAGTCCTTCTCCGATTGCTGCTGCAGCTTCTGCTGCTGTCTTACATCCTTTTTTGATTGCGATTGCTGCACCTACGATGTATGCCCAGCATGCATTTTCAAAACAGATTGGCTGAATACCTTTGATCTGATTGTATACATCAAGTCCGGCATCCTTTGTGATCTGCTGTGCTTCTTCGATAGAAGAAATACCATAACCAGCCAATACTTCATTGATTTTATCAATTCTTCTTTCATATGATTCAAATAAAGCCATTAATTTATCCTCCTGATTAAATTACCTTAAAATATTGAGATTACTCCTTACGTGGGTCGATGATCTTAACTGCATCTGCAACACGTCCGTACTGTCCTTTTGCTTTCTCCCAAGCTTCGTTTGGAGTGTCTCCAGCTTTTACGAAGTCTGTAAATTTTCCAAGGCTTACGAACTGATATCCGATGATCTCATCGTTCTCATCAAGAGCGATACCTGTTACATATCCTTCTGCCATTTCAAGGTAACGAGGACCTTTAGCTAATGTTCCGTACATTGTACCAACCTGTGAACGAAGTCCTTTTCCGAGGTCTTCCAGTCCGGCTCCGATAGCAAGTCCGTCTTCAGAGAATGCACTCTGAGTTCTTCCGTATACGATCTGCAGGAATAACTCACGCATTGCTGTATTGATAGCGTCACAAACAAGGTCTGTGTTAAGAGCTTCAAGAATAGTTCTGCCAGGAAGAATTTCAGCAGCCATTGCAGCTGAATGAGTCATACCTGAGCAACCTATTGTTTCAACAAGAGCTTCCTGAATAACGCCTCCCTTAATGTTAAGGCTGAGCTTACAGGTACCCTGCTGAGGTGCACACCAACCTACACCGTGTGTAAAGCCTGAAATATCTTTAATTTCTTTTGCTTTTACCCATTTTGCTTCCTCCGGAATCGGAGCAGCACCGTGAGCAACGCCCTGTGCAACAGGACACATTGTTTCAACTTCGTGTGAATAAATCATTTGAATTACTCCTTCCATATTTTAGCTTTAATATTGCCAAAAATAATAATTTATAAAATTATCACAAATATTATACCCAATTGCTTGTCTTACTTCAAGAGTAAATGTGATTTTTTTGTCAAAACTTTTATGTTTTAGCTACTATTATAAGAAAACTTGAAAAATCAATTAAATTTTGGTACAATATTTATATTAAATTGCCTTTTGGAAGGAAGAGCAGTAATGAAAATTAAAAGCAACTTTGCAAAAAGGAAAATAGCAGATTCAAACATCGTTGTACCCGTAGGCCCGGCAATAAAAGATTTTAACGGGATGATTACATTAAATGACAGCGCTTCGTATTTTTGGGATTGTATGATTAACGAAACTACCGAAGAAGAAGTAATTGAAAAAGTAATTAACGAATATGATATTGACAAAGAAACCGCAAAGCGTGATATTGAAAAATTTATAAAAATGCTTGAAGATAACAAGCTTCTTGAAAAATAAATAAAAAGCACATTGATCCCTCATAGGCTAACCGCTTATGAGGGATTGTTTTTTAACCAAATCTGCCATTTATATACGAATCGGTGCGTTCATCACGCGGGTTTGAAAAGAGCTTTTCGGTTTCGTCAAATTCGATAACCTCACCCAAAAGGAAAAATGCGGTTTTGTTTGAAATACGCTTTGCCTGTTGCATAGAATGAGTAACAATTATAATTGTATAATCTTTTTTCAATTCAAGTGCGAGTTCTTCAATTTTAGATGTCGAAATCGGGTCAAGCGCAGATGTCGGCTCATCCATCAATATAACATCGGGGCTGACTGCAAGTGTTCTTGCAATGCAAAGCCTTTGCTGCTGACCGCCCGAAAGAGCCATTGCACTTTTTAACCTCATTCCACAAGGCTGCCTGTTTCAGTGATTTTTCCACAATATCATCAAGTTCTTTTTTGCCGCGAACACCGTGCGTTTTGGGGCCGTATGCAACATTATCATAAATGCTCATAGCAAAAGGGTTTGGCTTTTGGAAAACCATTGCAACATTTTTGCGAAGCTCGTTAATATCGTAAGAATAAATATCCTTGCCGTCATATTTGACGCTACCATTTATTTTGCAGGTATCCACAAGGTCATTCATTCTGTCAAGTGTTTTTAAAAGTGTAGATTTTCCGCAACCCGACGGGCCTATAAACGCAGTTATTTCATTTGCCGAAATATTCATATTTATATTTTTCAAAGCTTTAAAATCGCCATAAAAAAGTTCCAAATTTTCAATTTCAAATTTATTCATTATATCTCCGTTACTTAATTATTTTTTTAGCCAAGAAGTTAGACAGTGCATTG
>OHWY01000394.1_pt1 | contig 11992 bp, 10 predicted proteins | sample 1579801 | NCBI WGS metagenome assembly OHWY01 (sample SAMEA3882536, study PRJEB24775) | human gut metagenome | biome: human-associated habitat; feature: intestine environment; material: feces | place: Netherlands | collected 2009/2010 | reverse complement strand
CGGATTCCTCTCCTTCAAGAGGATGGATCTGAGTGATGGTCTCTGTTCCCTCCACATGTTTCTCAATCTCAAAATGGGTATCTGCCATTGCCGCGATCTGCGGAAGATGGGTGATACAAAGCACCTGTCTGTGCTGTCCGATCACTGCCATTTTTTCGGATACTTTCTGCGCGGTACGGCCGCTGATTCCTGTATCGATCTCATCGAAGATCAATGTCTCAATCTCATCTCTGTCTGCAAGGATTGCCTTTAATGCAAGCATGATTCGAGACAACTCACCGCCGGATACGATCTGTCCCAGTGGCTTCAGAGTTTCTCCGGGATTTGTAGAAATGAGATACTGGATATCATCGGTTCCATTATCTGTGTAGTTTTTCTTTTTCCGGAAATCAATGGCAAAATTCACATCCAGGAAATTTAAATCCTTCAATCCCTGAATAATCTTCTGCTCAAGCTGTTTACTGTATTCTTTACGGATTTCTGCTAATTCATCCGACTTTTTCTCAAGAATATTTTCCAGTTCTCTGAGATGCTCCTTTAATTCCTGTAAATTTTCTTCATATTTATGTAATTTTTCCAGTTTTTCTTCCTGAAGTTTGCGATATGTGAAAATTTCCTCAATGGTACGTCCATATTTTGCCTTCAGTCCATTGATCAGATCCAGTCTTCTCTCTGTCTCATAAAACTCTCCTTCATCAAAGGTCAGCTCGTCCAGATAAGTGGATAATTCTCTGTTAAAATCATTCAGAAGACCGTCTACAGAAGTAAGTGTCTCTGCAAGAGGTGTAAGCTCCGGATCATACTGTGTTACATGAGAGAATTCCTTTAATGCCTCTCCGACAGTCTCTCCGGCGCCTTCCTTGCTTTCATAGCCTGTGAGATTATGTACAAGCTGCAGGGAGTCAACGATGAGTTTTGCATTGCTCATTTTTCTGTACCGGGCTTCCAGTTCCTCATCCTCTCCCGGCTGCAGATTTGCTTTCTCGATTTCTTTGATCTCAAACTCCAGAAAAGCCAGCTCACGATTCCTCTGCTCCTCATTCATATTCATGGAACCAAGTTCTGTTTTGCATTTGCTGTATTCTTTGTATGCCAGAGATACTTTCTCCTTTGCAGGAAGGATTTTTTCTTTTCCATATGCATCCAGGATTGCAAGCTGCTTATCCTGATACAGAAGTGACTGATGCTCGTGCTGTCCATGGATATCCAAAAGGCATGCAGCAGCGGCCTTCATCTGACCTACAGTACTTGTCTCTCCATTAATCTTGTTGATGCTTCTTCCATCCATGATTTTTCTGGACAGAAGTACCTGTCCATCTTCCGGACAGATATCCAGTGCTTTCAGTGTCTCCAGCGCTTTCTTATTTTCAACCTGAAATAACAGCTCTACCAAAGCATAAGAAGCATTTTCGCGGATCATGCTTCTGGAAGTTTTTCCGCCCAGGATGAGCTGTATGGATCCTAACAGGATGGATTTTCCGGCTCCGGTCTCACCGGTCAGGATATTCAGTCCGGGACCAAATTCTACTTCTATTTCTTCTATCAGTGCAAGATTTTTCACATGCAGATGAGCTAACATTTATTGCCTCCATAATCAAGTCATTTGTAATGTTAAAAGTTCAGGATCGTAACTGCAAAGGTATTGAGCAGTTACTCGTGGGATCACTTATTCAATCTGACAAAACTTCTCAGTTTCTCTGCTGCTCCCAGTGCCATGTCTGCAGTCTTTGCAACACACATAATAGTGTCATCACCTGCAATACATCCCAGTATTTCCGGCCATTTCAACGCATCCAGGGCTGCTGCCACGCCCATGGCCATTCCGGAAACGGTTTTGATCACAATGATATTCTGTCCCACATCAATAGAAAGCAGGGTATCTTCCAGTACTCTTGTATATTTTTCTCCAAGACTTCCTGATTCATTATTAATAATTGCATAACGGGACTTTCCGTCCTTTCCTGCCACTTTTGTCAGCTTGAGAGCACGAATATCTCTGGATACAGTCGCCTGTGTCACCTTAAATCCTGCCTCATTAAGTCTGGAGGCCAGCTCTTCCTGTGTATCAATATCATACTGATGAATCAGTTCAATAATTTTCTCATGTCTCGCAACTTTCACCTTATTTCCTCCTGCTGATCAGCTGTCTCTCATCTTCCGGCGCAATACCTCAACAAAACTTAAATGGTTCAGCTTCAGAATCTTTGTCTTTACATCTGCCTGCCGGATCTGAATGCAGTCACCGGTGACCATGGGGATAAATGTATCTCCGTCAAAAGATGCGATTCCCTTTTCACAGTCACAGTGTCTTCCTTTTCCTATCTCTACAGTGATCACATCCTGCGCAGGAAAAATAATGCTTCTTGTATTCAGCGTGTGTGGTGCTATGGGAGTCATGATCGTCATGGCGGCATTGGGCGATACAATAGGTCCTCCCGCTGACAGACTGTATCCGGTAGATCCGGTAGGTGTTGAAATAATAATTCCATCAGCATTATAAGAGTTAAGATAAACATCATTTACATAATTCTTAAACCGGACCACGCGGAGATGACCGTCTCTGCCGATCACAATGTCATTCAATGCAATATCCTGTCCGATCAGTTTTCTGCCGCGGTACACCCTTCCTTCCAGCATCATGCGTTCTTCTACCTCGTAATCATCCGCCATTAGCTGATCCAGAGCACTGTACAGAGAGGTCTGATTCACTTCTGCAAGAAAACCCAGATTTCCCAGATTGATTCCAAGAAGAGGAATTTCTTTATGCACCACATCCCTTGCTGCCTGAAGAAGTGTGCCATCTCCTCCCAGAACAATAATACACTGTGTATCGTCTGGAACCTTATCAGGATCTGTATAATGAAAGGAACCCTCATGTTTCCTTTCTGCCTGCTGTACTTCACAGTTTTTGTGATGTGTTTTCAGATAATCTGCTATTTTTTCTGTGATTTCAAGTTTTTTATCCTTGTCACTGTTTGTAATAATATAAAACCTGTCCATAGTTTCTTCCTGACTCAGCCTTTTTAATCCAACTGTCCATGAGCCTCTGCCACAACAGCTTCTACAGATACCTTCAGGCTGTCGGTAACCCTGGTACCTTCCGGATGTTTTTTCAGATGAAGAAGATATTCGATATTTCCTTCCGGTCCTTTAATTGGCGAAAAAGAAAGATGACATGGCTCCATAAAAATACTCATGGCATAATCGCGCACTTTTTCGATCACTTCCTGATGAACAGCAGGATCTCTTACAACCCCCTTCTTTCCGACTTTCTCTCTCCCCGCCTCAAACTGCGGCTTGATCAGACATACGATCTCACCCTCATCTGTAAGGAGATTTCTTACAGGAAGCAGTACTTTTGTAAGAGAAATAAAGGACACATCAATTGATGAAAAATCTGCCGGTTCTCCCAAATCCTCCGGTACCACATAGCGGATATTGGTTTTCTCCATACAGACTACACGCGGATCGTTACGAAGCTTCCAGTCAAGCTGTCCATATCCTACATCAATGGAATAAACTTTTACTGCCCCGTTCTGTAACATACAATCTGTAAACCCTCCAGTGGACGCACCTACATCCATACAGACCTTACTATCCAATGTGACATCAAAGTTTTTCATAGCTTTTTCAAGTTTCAGCCCACCGCGGCTTACATACGGAAGAGTGTTTCCTCTGACCTCAATCTTTACAGTCTCCGGGAACATGGTTCCCGCCTTATCTTCTTTCTGACCATCAACATATACATCGCCTGCCATGATGAATGCCTTTGCTTTCTCGCGGGATGGTGCAAGGGCACGTTCCATCATAAGCATATCCAAACGTTTCTTCATTGCTCTCTTAATTCCTCACTATCTTCTATTGCCTGTCTGATGTCTTCCACTCCAAGTCCAATCCGGCTGCGCAGGCTTTCTACATTTCCCTGGGGTACGAAACGATCCCAGACAGCTGCCGACAACACTCTTATTTCCGGATGACAGGCTTCCATATAAGCAGACACATGCTCTCCGTATCCGCCGCTTTTCACATTCTCTTCTACTGTCACAAACAGACTGTGATCCTTTGCCAGTTCATCAAGAAGATCCACATCCAGTGGTTTCACAAATCTGGCATTTACAAAAGTAGGATCATAGCCGTCATCTTTCAGTCCTTTACAGATTTCCATGCAGGACGGGATCATACTTCCCACTCCCAGCACAGCGATTTTTTTTCCTTTGCGGATAATCTCACTTCTGCCATATTCCACAGGTGCCTGATATTCCCGAAGCCCCTGATGCGCACTGCCTCTCGGATAGCGGATTGCAATCGGTCCGTCAAAGCTTACCGCAAATGCAAGCATCTCTTCCAGTTCTCTGTCATTCTTCGGTGCCAGAACAGTCATATTCGGCATCATGGACAAATAAGACAGATCAAAGCAGCCCTGATGCGTCTCCCCGTCTGCGCCTACAAGCCCTGCCCTGTCAACAGCAAAAATCACATGAAGCTTCTGCATACATACATCATGCAGGATCTGATCTACAGCACGCTGCAGAAAAGATGAATAGATGGCAACAACAGGAACCAGGCCGCCAAGAGCCAGACCCGCCGCAAAACTCACCGCATGTTCCTCTGCGATTCCCACATCAAAAAATCTGTCCGGAAATCTCCTGGAAAATTCCACAAGTCCGGTTCCATCCGGCATGGCTGCGGTAATAGCTGTCAGTTTTTTATTTTTCTCACCAAGAGAGACCAGTGCTTTGGAAAAAACATCTGTATAACCCGGCACTGTTTTCTTCTGAAGTACCCGGCCTGTTTTAATATCAAAAGGACCTGTTCCATGAAACCTGTCCGGATGGGCACTTGCAGGTTCGTATCCTCTGCCTTTCTTTGTCAGGACATGAACAACTACCGGTCCCTCTACCCGTTTTGCTTCATTAAAGAGTTTCATCATCTGACGCATATTATGACCGTCAACAGGTCCCAGATATGTCAGCCCCATATTTTCAAACAGCATTCCCGGAATAAAAAGCTGCTTGACACTGCTTTTGGTTTTTCTCATAGTATCTACCAGAGCAGTCCCTACCTTCGGAACCTTCTTCAGTGCCTTTGTCACACCCATCTTCATTCCTGTATAAGCTTCTGCAGTTCTCAGTGCACTCAGATAAGTGGACATGCCTCCTACATTTCTGGAAATGGACATATTATTGTCATTTATGATAATAATAAAATTTGTCTTTAACTCTGCAGCATTATTTAATGCCTCATACGCCATTCCTCCGGTGAGAGCACCATCTCCGATCACAGAAACCACATGATGCTTCTGTCCCAGAATATCTCTGGCATGCACATATCCCAGTCCTGCCGAAATTGAATTGGAACTGTGTCCTGCATCATATGCATCACAGGGGCTCTCACTTCTCTTAGGAAAACCGCTTAATCCACCTTCCTGTCGCAGATTCTTAAATTCATCTTTTCTTCCGGTAAGAATCTTATGTGTATATGCCTGATGTCCTACATCCCAGATTAGTTTGTCTTCCGGAAAATCCAGCACATTATGAAGAGCCAGAGTCAGTTCCACTACTCCCAGATTTGAAGCAAGATGTCCGCCTGTCTGACTTACTGACCGGATTAAAAAGTCCCTGATCTCCGCTGCCAGAGGCTCGAAATCTTCCAATGGTATCTTATGGATATCATTGGGTTTCTTAATCTTTTCCAGAATCATTTGTATCCTTCCTTTATTTTCTGCGGTTTATTAATTTTTCAATTAACAAATACAGAAACTCGTTATTTTTATTCAGACTCTTCAGCAGATCGATTGCCTTCTCTGAGAGTTCTTCCACCTGTTCAGCAGCCTTCTCTGTTCCAAAAAGAGTCACATAAGTAACTTTATTATTCTTCTCATCACTGTGTACAGGTTTTCCCAGTTCTTCTGCAGTGCTGGTCACATCCAGAATATCATCCTGAATCTGGAAAGCCAGTCCTATATTTCCGGCAGCTTTCTCCACTGCAGATACTTCCTGCTCATTTGCTCCTGCAAGAATTGCGCCTGTCATCATGGAGGCTTCGATCAATGCTGACGTCTTATTTCTGTAAATATAGTCAAGCATCTCTTTTTCAAGGGGCTTTCCGTCATTTTCCACATCAACACTTTGTCCTCCAAGCATTCCATGAATGCCTGTCTTCTGTGAGACCACTCTCAACGCATGGATTACCCGATCCTGCTCTTTTGTCAGGGCAAATGCCTGAAACATGGTTTCGTATGCGTAATTAAGCAGCGCAACACCGCTTAACACCCCCATGGCTTCCCCATATACCTTATGTGTAGTCAGTCTGCCGCGCCTGTAATCATCATCATCAAGTGCAGGAAGATCGTCATGGATCAGGGAATGAGTATGGATCATCTCCATTCCTGCCATAAACGGTTTTACAACTTCTTCCTTACCATCAAACAGGCGATATGTCTCCCGGATCAACATTGGCCGAAGGCGCTTGCCTCCTGCCAGCATACTGTAATTCATAGCCTGAGCCATTGTTCCGGCGAATCCCGCCTCTGCAGGCAGAAAGCTTCTGATCACTTTCTCTGTTTCTTCCGTTCTCTTTGCTAATTCATCTTGAAAATTCACTAAATGTACCATCCTCATTAAGCTGCAGCATTTTCTTCTCCACTGTATCCAGCTTCCCGCTGCAAAGTTTCAAAAGTTCCATGCCCTGTCTGTACAGTATAAAAGAGTCCTCCAGCGATGTGTCTCTGTTTTCCAGTTTTTCAGCCAGCAGATCCAGTTCTGCAAACATCTCTTCCAGAGGTTTCTCCTCCTGTAACTGCTCACAGTTTTCTTTCTTCGCCATAGATTCTCTCCTCCTTCACCGTACCTGTAACATCTGCTTCTATCGTACCGTCTGTCACAGATATATAAATGGTATCCCCATTTTGTACCTGTTCTACACTTGTCAATGTCTTTTTATATTTATCTGCCACATAAGAATATCCCTGATTCAGTTTCTTTAAAGGGGAAAGTCCTGCAAAACGTTCCAGATAAACAGACAATCTGTGTCTCTCATCCTGAAGTTTCCTGTTCATTCCATTTTGTACAGCATTCTCCAGATCTGCCAGACGCTGTCTCTGCTCCCGCAGCCTGTTCTCCGGACTCAGATAAGCAAATTTTGTCTGAAAATGCTCCAGTCTGCTGCGGTACAGATCCATTTTACCACTCATTGCACGATATAACCGCTGCCTGTAAATACTTACTGCTTCAATCACACTTCTGTAATCATCCACCGCAAGCTCTGCCGCAGCAGAAGGAGTAGGAGCTCGCAGATCAGCAGCGAAATCAGCAATTGTAAAATCCGTTTCATGACCTACTGCGGAAATAATGGGTGTACTGCACTCAAAAATAGCTCTGGCCACGATTTCTTCATTAAACGCCCAGAGATCTTCAATAGAGCCACCGCCTCTTCCCACAATGATCACATCCACATCTGTCTTATCAAGCATCTGTATTCCTTTTACAATACTTTCTGCCGCACCCGCCCCCTGTACAAGAGCCGGATATAAAATAATCTGTAAATAGGGATTTCTTCGATAGGAAATATTGCGGATATCCTGAACAGCCGCACCTGTCGGTGCAGTTACCACACCCAGACGTCTGATAAATCTCGGAATGGGCTGTTTGTACTCCTGTGCAAACATTCCCATATCTTCCAGTTCCTGCTTCAATGCAAGATATCTCTCATACAGAGTTCCTGCACCTTCCAGGGTAATCTCCTTTGCATACATCTGATAGCGGCCGTCGCGTTCATATACATCCACACTCCCGCCAACGATCACCTTATCGCCATTTTTCATGGCAAATGCAAGTCCCCGTCTGTGTCCGGCAAACATCACACAATTCAATGTTCCTGTCTCATCTTTCAGGGAAAAATAGATGTGTCCGCTTGTATGATATTTACAATTGGACACCTCGCCTTTTACATAAATCTTCTGCAGTAAATAATCCTGGGTAAACATATTTTTGATATAACGGTTTACCTGACCTACAGAATATGTGTTTTTCATTCTGATTTTTCTTCGCTTTCACTGTTGGCAATCTTGCCAAGGATACCGTTTACAAAGGAACCGGAAGTCTCACCGCCAAAACGTTTGGCAAGCTCTACCGCCTCATTGATAGCTACACCTGTAGGTACATCTTTGTCATATTTCAGTTCATACACTGCCAGACGCAGGGCAGTCAGGTCAACGCGGCTCATTCTCTTTGTCTTCCAGCCATTGCTTGTCTCATTTAACAGTGCATCGATCTCGTCTAATTTTTCAAGTACATGGCGGTATTTCCGGCTCATATACTCCTGATCTTTCTCTGAAAGTTCCTCCAGAGTATCAAAATAAAGTGAAAGCTGCTCACTCATCTCTTCCTCTGAATTAAATTCTGTCATGAACAGTAATTTAAAAATATGTTCTCTCTGCTCTCTTCTTCGCATAATTTTTGCTGTATAAACAGCTTTCCTTTCTAAATATCTCTTAAGTACACAAAAAAGGAAAGGGTTACTTTCCTTTTTCGTTCTCCATATCTACACTGGCAATATGAATATTAACATCTGCAACCTCAAGACCTGTCATATTCTCTATGGATGATTTTACTTTCTCCTGAACTTTCTTACTTGTCTCAAGAATGTTCTTACCATATTCGATATTCAGGTTCAGGTCTACTGTTACAACTCCTTCGAGTACAGTAACCTTAACACCTCTGGAAAGATTCTTCATTCCAAGTTTGCTTACCAGTTCGTTTGTGATATTGCCTGCCATGGAAGCAACTCCGTTTACTTCCGTAGCAGCAAGTCCGGCAATGATAGCGACCACTTCATCTGCAATCTGGACCTCACCAATGCCTCCTAAATCCTGTATTTTATATGTTATTCTTTTCTCTGCCATCTGAAAACCTCCTGAGGGATTCTTTAATCTTTGTTCATTATACCAAATCGACAGATAAATGAAAAGGGTTATTTACTGAATTCCGTTAATATTAAGCCAGGATTTCTGTCCTCTGTCATACCCACACTCCAGGAATTTACAAAGAGGAGCAGCGGATTTCCCTTAAGATCAGTAACTTTTTTCATATCAGAGGTTCCAATGATCTTATCCACTTTTACTTCTTCTTTATTTGCAATCCAGCGAATATGTTCATATGGAAGTGTTTCCAGACGGATATCTACATTATATTCATTTTCCAGACGATATTTCAGAACATCAAACTGCAGGACACCTACAACACCTACAATAATTTCTTCCATACCGGTATTAAACTCCTGAAAAATCTGAATAGCACCTTCCTGCGCGATCTGATTGATACCTTTAACAAACTGTTTTCTCTTCATAGTATCAATCTGACGGACTCTCGCAAAATGTTCCGGTGCAAATGTAGGAATACCTTCGAATGCAAACTTTTTACCGGGTGCACAGATTGTATCTCCGATGGAAAAGATACCCGGGTCAAAAACACCGATAATATCTCCGGCATATGCCTCATCTACCACATGGCGGGATTCTGCCATCATCTGCTGTGGCTGAAGCAGACGCATCTTTTTATCACCCTGCACATGATATACTTCCTGGGAAGCGTCAAATTTACCGGAACAGATTCTCATAAATGCGATTCTGTCTCTGTGTGCCTTGTTCATGTTTGCCTGGATTTTAAATACAAACGCTGAGAAATCATCATCCATGGGGTCAATTTCCCCAATATCAGACACTCTCGGAAGCGGTGATGTTGTCATCTTCAGGAAATGTTCCAGAAATGTTTCCACACCGAAGTTTGTCAGCGCAGATCCGAAGAATACAGGTGTCAGCTTACCTTTGCTTACCAGCTCCTGGTCAAAATCTGCACTTGCGCCGTCCAGAAGCTCAATCTCATCCAGAAGCTGTGCTTTCTGCTCCGGATCCATAATCTCATCTGCCCGGCTGTCACTTAACGGGATTTCCTCGATCACACCTTCTTTGGTACCTTTCTGTGTATCAGAAAAGGTAAGTATTTTCTCTGTATCACGGTCATAAACACCGCGGAATTTCTTACCGGAACCGATTGGCCAGTTGATCGGGCAGGTTGCGATGCCAAGTTCTTTCTCAATCTCATCAAGAAGGTCAAATGTGTCGTTTGCATCGCGGTCCATCTTATTGATAAATGTAAAAATCGGGATATGGCGCATTACGCAGACCTTGAACAGTTTTCTGGTCTGTGCCTCCACACCCTTGGAACCGTCGATTACCATGACTGCAGAATCTGCTGCCATCAGTGTACGGTAAGTATCCTCCGAGAAATCCTGATGTCCCGGTGTATCCAGAATATTAATGCAGTAACCATCATAATGAAACTGCAGAACAGAGGAAGTAACGGAAATACCTCTCTCTTTTTCGATCTCCATCCAGTCTGACACTGCATGGCGGGCTGTTGCCTTACCTTTAACACTTCCGGCAAGATTGATTGCTCCGCCATACAGCAGGAATTTCTCAGTCAGTGTAGTTTTACCTGCATCCGGATGGGAAATAATGGCAAATGTTCTTCTTTTTTCTATTTCATTCGTATACTTAGACACGTTCAGCCTCCTGTTGCGCTTTTTTATAATTGTTTGCATAAAACACCGGCAACAGCCGGTATCAGTTACGTTTTCTATTTTTTTACAGCATTCCTATTCTAGTATATGCACCTCTTTTCTGTCAAGATATATGTTCGCATATTCATATCAAAATATCAGTCATAAATATCAGTTGTATCGATTGCGGTATCCTCATATGGCTGTGCTGATGTTTCGCTGTCTTCCTCATACGAAGTATCTGCTGATGTTTCATCTGTCTGTGTTGTATCTTCTGCATCTTCACTCTCCTTCAGTGGGGTGATCACAATATTTTCTGGCGCAATTCCTGTTTTCCTTTTTACAATATCTTCAATCTGTGCTCTCTGTGCATCAGAAAGTTCTGCTTCAGGGATCACAACATCCGCAGTTTCTCCGGTAAGATTTACAACTACATTCTTAAAGCCCTTCGCCTCCAGCAAAAGCTCTGCTGCCGCTTCTTTTTCTGAAAGGTCTGTCATCGAGACCATCGTATGTATTGCCTCCTGCTTCTCTTCATCATCAATTTCTTCATTATTGATAATGTCCTGCAGATCTGCCTTGTTCTGTGAGCGCACCTGTTCTCTGCTGATCTTTGCCTGTGCGGCAAATCCTGTAGAACCCGTAAACACAGCCTCCCCGGGAGTATCCGTTTCCTGACTGTCTGTAAGACTGTTATCAGTCAGACCTCCATCTGCCTGATTTTCATCCAGAAGAGCAGTTTCATCTGTAAGATCATATCCTGCATCTTCAAGGATACTGCTGCTGGCCTCCTGATCCTTAAAGCCCAGATCCACATCCGCAAAATTAAGATAGCCTGCTGCTGCGATCAGAATTGCCAGGGAGGTGATGATCACCTGATTTTTTTTGAATATTTTTTTTGATTCTTTATTCAGATTATGTTTTTTGTTTTATGTAAATTTCTTTCTTCGCTTTATTTCTCGCATATATTTAACTAATTCTTTGTTTTGCTTTTTACATTTGTATTTCTTTTTTCTCTTTAAACTTGTAGTCGATATTTTTAGCTTTTTCAATTTTATGTGAACTTTCTCTTCTATCCAATAAAATATTTCCTATTCCTTATTTCCTATATAGTTCCCGTCTCTCTTTCTTATCTTTTTAATCCAATTTTCTATTATCTTTTTCTCTTTACTTTTTTAATCTATAATCCATTTCTTTGCATTCATTTTTTATTTAAGTTTTCATCATATTTACTTTATAATTTTATTTACCTTTTATTATTTGGACATTCTATATAATTTTATTTTCATCTTCACTGTAATTTGTTTTTTGTCTTTTTGTTAAACTTGTTTCTCGCTAAATTTTTTTAAAAATCTTTTTTAAAATCTTTTATAGAATTTTTTATAGAATTTTTTTAATTTCTTATTTATCATTATTTAATATATTTTATTATTAA
>OHWY01000343.1_pt1 | contig 13256 bp, 12 predicted proteins | sample 1579801 | NCBI WGS metagenome assembly OHWY01 (sample SAMEA3882536, study PRJEB24775) | human gut metagenome | biome: human-associated habitat; feature: intestine environment; material: feces | place: Netherlands | collected 2009/2010 | reverse complement strand
GCGGTTATATTTTATGTCAGACAAAAAAGGCAGACAAGCCGTTTTTTGTGGAGAGTATCAATACCAATATTTACTCACTGGAGGAACTTTGCTACTTTCTGTACCACAATCTTTATCTGGTGGATTCTTCTGTTATAAATGAAAATCTCTGTATCTGGATCAGCGAGGAACTGGATCTGCCAAGGCTGGCAGCCAAGCTACGTCCTCATCTTGGTAAATTTGCCAGTGCGGAGGATGTGCTTTATCCGGTATTTAAGGAGATCAATTATCTTACTTACGATGAGCTGAAGGCATTGAATGTAAAGCTTGCCAAGCTGGATCAGGAGGTACCTCTTCTTCGAAAAAAGAGAAAAGGGGATGCCTTGGTAGCGAATAAGATGTATGTAAGTGCCATCAAGGTGTATCAGCAGCTTCTGAAAAAAGAAGGGCTGGAGCAGATAAGACCGGGACTGACCATGAGTGTGTGGCATAACCTTGGATGTGCGTACAGCTATCTTTTTCAGATGGAAAAGGCAGTGGAATGCTTTTGGCATGCGCATCAGCTGGATGAAACAGAGCAGTCCCTGATCACCTATCTTCTTGCTTATAAAAGCATCCGGACACCTATTGAATATGAAAGCCGTCTTACTGCACTGAATGTAAGCGACCAGGTAAAAGAGACTGTGCAGCAGGCGCTGGAACGGTTTGCCAAGAAGCCGGAGATACCGGTGTATTCTCAGCATATTGATGAGTGCCTGGTAAAATTTACAAAAGAATATCATAGAAGCACAGGTTCCTGATTCAATAAGGAACCTGTGTTTCTATGATAACTGTGGATTGTTTCGTACTTGTGTATTTCAACAATCCCGGTATTTACAAAAACTCCTCTTGACAGCTTTGGATTACTATGCTACCATATCAACATGCTTTAATACGGTAGAGTGACTACGTGCTAAAGAAATGGTAACAATTTATCAGGCAGTGAACAGTTACGAAAAGAATGGTTTTAGAACATGAAGTTTTTTAAAGGAAGACGAAGAGGAGGATCACAATATGAAGAAAAAGATGATGGCTGCAGTTCTGGCAGCAGTAATGGCAGTGGGAATGGTATCTGTTGTTCCGGTTTACGCAGATGCAGACAGCAAGACACTGGTGGTAGGCTTTGATGCAGAATATCCGCCTTTTGGATACATGAATGATGATGGAGAATATGTAGGCTTTGATCTTGATCTGGCTCAGAAAGTTTGCGACAATCTTGGTTGGGAGCTGGTGAAAACACCGATTATGTGGGACAGCAAGGATGCAGACCTGAATTCTGGTATTATTGACTGCATCTGGAACGGATTTACCATTAACGGACGTGAGGATGACTATACATGGTCAGATCCATATCTGAACAATGAGCAGGTGATGGTTGTTGCAGCCGATTCAGGGATTGAGAAGCTGGATGACCTGGCAGGCAAGAATGTAGTAGTTCAGGCCGCTTCCGCAGCACTGGATGCATTAAACAGCGATGATAATAAGGATCTTACAGCAAGCTTTGCATCACTGACAGAGAATCCTGATTACAATACAGCATTCATGAATCTGGATTCCGGCGCTGCAGATGCCATCGCAGTAGATATCGGTGTTGCCAAATATCAGCTTTCTCAGAGAGAAGAAGGAAAATATGTGATCCTCGACGAGCCAATCCAGAGCGAACAGTATGGAATCGGCTTTAAGAAGGGTAACGATGAGCTGAAAGATACTGTATGGGAAGAAGTTCTGAAACTTTATGATGCAGGTGAAGTTGATAAACTTGCTGAGAAGTATGAAGTAGCAGATATGCTCTGCATTGGAGATGATGAGAAATCTGATGATAAAAAAGATGATGCAGCAGAGGATGATGCTTCCGATGCAGACACAGCAAAAGAAGATACAGCTGATACAGCGAAAGATGCTGAATAGTCAGCCGGAACAAAAACAGTTATGATACAAGAGGACAGATCTGTGCAGGCTGTCCGCATTATAAAGGAATGGAGGGTACATTTTGTGCACCCTCTTTTCTTACTGTACAGGAGAAATTTTTCAGGAGGAAAGCTTATGTCTTTAAGTGTAATGCTGCAGCAGCTTGCCAGTGGTATGGTAGTTTCTGTAGAGATTTTTGTAGTGACATTACTTTTTTCACTTCCGCTGGGACTTCTGATCTGCTTTGGCAGAATGTCCAAGAATCCGGCGATACGTGGAATTGTGTCTGCCTACATATCAGTTATGCGTGGAACCCCGTTAATGCTGCAATTGATGGTTGTGTATTTCGGACCATACTTTATTTTTGGAATCCGTATTTCCATGGGATACAGCCTGATCGCTGTGTTTATTGCATTCAGTATTAACTATGCTGCATATTTTGCGGAGATTTACAGAGGAGGAATCGAATCTATTTCAGCGGGACAGTATGAGGCTGCAAAGATCCTGGGATACAGCAAAGCCCAGACATTTTTCAGGATCATCCTGCCGCAGGTGATCAAGAGAATCCTTCCATCTGTGACAAATGAGGTTATCACACTGGTAAAGGATACGTCACTGGCATTTGTTGTTGCTGTTTCGGAGATGTTTACAATTGCAAAACAGATTGCAAGTGCACAGACGACTATGATGCCTTTTGTGATCGCTGCTGTTTTCTATTTTGTGTTCAATCTTCTTGTTGCGATTGTAATGGATAAGATTGAGAAAAAACTGAATTATTATCGCTGACAGGCGGCTGGGGTTATAAAATATTTTTTGACTCTGACATCATTTAATTTAAGAGGAATATTTGCTATGGTATTATTTGAAATGAAAAACATAAAGAAGAGCTTCGGCAGCCTTGAAGTATTAAAAGACATTTCACTTCAGGTAGAGGAGGGTGAGGTTCTTAGTATTATCGGACCTTCCGGTTCCGGTAAATCCACACTTCTCCGCTGTGCCACCGGTCTTGAGACACCGGACAGCGGTGAGATCATCAAGCAGGGGGATGTGGGACTGGTATTTCAGAACTTTAATCTTTTCCCCCATTTTTCCGTACTGAAAAATATCACAGATGCTCCGATCAGAGTGCAGAAGAGAAAGAAAGAAGAGGTTTATGCACAGGCAAGAACTCTGTTAAAGCAGATGGGGCTTGCAGACAGAGAGAATGCATATCCGTTTCAGCTTTCCGGCGGCCAGCAGCAGCGTGTCTCTATTGCCAGAGCATTATGTATGAATCCGAAGATCCTGTTTTTTGATGAGCCTACTTCCGCCCTTGATCCGGAGCTTACGAGTGAAATTCTTAAGGTAATCAAAGATCTGGCAGCAGAACACATCACTATGGTGATCGTTACTCATGAGATGACATTTGCAAGAGATATCTCTGATCATATTATTTTTATGGATAAGGGACTGATCGCAGTTGAGGGGAGTCCCAAAGAGGTATTTGAATCAGAACATGCGAGAATGAAAGAATTTCTTGGTAAATTCCATCAGGGATAAGGTTTTTGTGGTTGCTTTTAGAGGAATGATGTTATATAATTTCAACGTACGTGGTTGAGAAAAACGTACGTACAGAAGTGAAATAAAAGGATTAAAAATAATATCCTATAAAAAACAGGAGAGTGAAGATGAGTACAGACAGATATGTAAGTCCTTTATCAGAACGTTATGCCAGCAAAGAAATGCAGTATATTTTTTCCCCGGATATGAAATTCCGCACATGGAGAAGACTCTGGATCGCACTTGCTGAGACAGAGAAAGAGCTTGGCCTTAACATTACACAGGAGCAGATTGATGAACTGAAGGCACATGCAGAGGATATCAATTATGACGTTGCAAAGGAACGTGAACGTCAGGTGCGTCATGATGTTATGTCTCACGTATATGCGTATGGCGTACAGTGCCCGAAAGCAAAAGGAATCATCCATCTGGGAGCAACCTCCTGTTATGTAGGTGATAATACAGACATTATTGTAATGACAGAAGCATTAAAGCTTGTGAAGAAGAAACTGGTCAATGTTATTGCCGAGCTTTCTGCTTTCGCTGATAAATATAAAGATCAGCCTACTCTGGCATTTACACATTTCCAGCCTGCACAGCCTACTACAGTAGGTAAGCGTGCAACACTCTGGACACAGGAATTCCTGCTTGATCTGGAGGATCTGGAGTATGTTCTGGGAACAATGAAGCTTCTGGGATCCAAAGGTACAACCGGAACACAGGCAAGCTTTCTGGAACTGTTTGACGGAGATCAGGAGACTATCGACAAGATTGATCCGATGATCGCAGAGAAGATGGGATTTAAGGAATGCTATCCGGTATCCGGACAGACCTATTCCCGTAAAGTGGATACAAGAGTTGTGAATGTTCTTGCCGGAATTGCAGCAAGTGCACACAAATTCTCCAATGACATCCGTCTTCTGCAGCATCTGAAAGAAGTGGAAGAGCCGTTTGAAAAGACACAGATCGGATCTTCTGCAATGGCATATAAGAGAAATCCAATGAGAAGCGAACGAATCGCATCTCTGTCCCGTTACGTGATGATTGATGCACTGAACCCGGCGATCACTTCTGCTACACAGTGGTTTGAACGTACTCTGGATGACTCTGCGAACAAGCGCCTGAGTGTACCGGAAGGTTTTCTTGCGATTGACGGTATTCTGGATCTGTGCCTGAATGTCGTTGACGGACTGGTTGTATATCCAAAAGTAATTGAAAAACGTCTGATGTCTGAACTTCCGTTCATGGCAACAGAGAATATTATGATGGATGCAGTAAAAGCTGGTGGAGACCGTCAGGAACTGCATGAAAGAATCCGTGAACTTTCGATGGAAGCAGGAAAGAATGTTAAAGAAAAAGGTCTGGACAACAACCTTCTTGAACTGATCGCGTCAGATGATGCATTTAATCTGAGTCTGGAAGATCTTCAGAAAACAATGGATCCATCCAAATATGTAGGACGTTCCAAAGAACAGGTCGAAGCATTCCTTAAGAATGTGATCCGGCCGATCCTGGATGAAAATAAAGAGCTGCTTGGTGTAAAAGCAGAGATCAATGTATAGAATAACTGAATAAACAGAATGGAAGAGCAGGAAGCAGATTTCCGGGTAAGACGGAAGATTGCTCCCTGCTTTTTATTTATGTTTCATGGTCTGAAAATAACTTCTTTGAAATATCAATATAGTAAAAAATTAATGCGTTCATCTGAAAGAATCTATAAATCCCATGGAAATGCATAGATATTAAATCGTCATTAATTAGACAATTTGACGAAAAATATGAAAACTGAGTTTTTGACAAACACAGAAAAGCGCGAAAAAACGCACTTATTTAGAGCAAATTTATTATGTTATCGTAATAACATGGTGATAATACACAAAAAATAAATAAGTTAACTGAAAATATTGCATAAAAACTATAAATAGGTTATTATAGATTCAACAGATAAAAACTATAAGGGATGTCTATTAAAAAGGAGGGTTACCGTATGAGTATGAACGATTTAGTATTAAAGGTAAATGATGTCCTAACAGGATCGGTGCTGATCATAGCACTTGTAGGTATTGGCTTGCTGTTCACATTTAAGCTTGGATTTATTCAGATCCGTGGTTTTAAAGATGGATGGAACAGAACTTTTGGCGGACTTTTTAGCAAGAAAGGGGATGCCGGAAAAGACGGAATGTCTTCTTTCCAAGCACTTGCAACAGCGATTGCTGCTCAGGTTGGTACCGGTAATATCGCCGGAGCTGCAACTGCAATTGCAGTCGGTGGTCCGGGAGCAATCTTCTGGATGTGGATCAGCGCATTCCTCGGAATGTCAACGATCTTCGCAGAAGCGGTTATGGCTCAGAAGTTCAAGCAGGTCAGTGATGACGGAACCGTAACCGGTGGTCCGGTATATTACATTCGAGGAGCATTTAAAGGAACGTTCGGAAAAGTTCTGGCAGCTATTTTTGCAGTCCTGATTATCTTTGCACTTGGATTCATGGGCAATGCAGTTCAGTCTAACTCAATCGCAGCATCATGGAACACTGCATTCGGAATTCCGAAGATTGCAATGGGTATTTTTGTAGCAGTTGTTTCTCTGTTTGTATTCACAGGTGGTATGAAGCGAATCGCAAAAGTTACTGAACTGATCGTGCCGATCATGGCAGCATTTTATATAGTAGGTTCTTTGATCGTAATTTTTGCAAACGTTACAGCAATCCCGGCAGCATTCCATGACATTATTGTCGGTGCGTTTAAACCGGCAGCAGTAGCAGGTGGTGCAATGGGCGCAACCTTGAAGCTTGCAGTACAGAAAGGTGTGGCAAGAGGTCTCTTCTCCAATGAAGCTGGTATGGGTTCTACACCACACGCACATGCAGTAGCAAAAGTAAAACATCCGGTTGAACAGGGCTTTGTAGCTATGATCGGTGTGTTCATTGATACATTCGTAATTCTTAACCTGACAGCACTTATCACAACCGGTTCAAGAACGACTGGTCTTACAGGTGCACAGCTGAGCCAGTATGCTTTCTCTACATTATATGGTAAGTTCGGTGAGATCTTTATCGCGATCTGTATGTTATTCTTCGCATTCTCAACGATCATCGGATGGTATTTCTTCGGTGAAGCAAACATCCGTTACCTGTTTGGAGCAAAAGCTGTTAAAATTTACTCAATCATTGTATGTATCTGCGTAGCACTTGGATCACTTCAGGAAGTAGAACTTGTATGGAATATGGCAGACTGCTTTAACAGTATGATGGTTATCCCGAATGCGATTGCACTGGTAGCACTCAGTGGTCTTGTTAAGAAGACGCATGACGATTACTATAATAATTTCCTGCCAAATCAGAAAAAAGGCAAATAGATAATTTGTATAATAACTGAAAAATAGTTATAGAAAAAAACAATAAGAAATATACAAAAAAATCTATAAAAAGACTAGCATTTTGCATAAATGTGTGCTATAGTAATCATGTCAGCAAGAAAGATGCTGTAAAATGTATAAAAAATGCAGTCAATTAGATAGTAGGTTGATATTTCCTGCGAGAGAATCATTTATAAAGATATTTGATAAATGGTCGCCGAAGATGCAAACCGTAGAGCAGTAAAGCTCGTTGAATGGTGAAACTTTCAGGCAAAAGGATCGGGAAAGGTACTACACTCTGAATCCGGAATTGCCGAATTTACAAGGAGACAGAAAGGACGTTTAAAACAGAGAAGTTGTTTTGGCGTCCTTTTTTGATACCAGATATATGTTAAAAAAATATCTGGAGTATTTCAGACACAGGGAGTCAAAAAAGACCGCATAAACGGACAGGGGACGAAAGGAAGAAGCGGCTATGAATACTGGATTTATGATTATCACAAATAATCCACTGGTAAAAGAAAAACTGGGGGAAGATTATCATGTGGAATACGAAGAACTTTCTTATGAGGACACACTTAAAAAAGTTCAGAAGATGATTTTCCAGGGATACCGGCTTTTGACACATCCGCTGTCCGGAAGCGTAAAACCGAATGAGACTCCATATAAGTCGGTTATGCTCTCAGAAACGCCGGAAGGCCTGGATGCACAGGCGATGCAGATCATTGCAAGCGCCATTCAGGCGTGCGGTAAATTTCAGTTTAAGTCTGATCTTTATAAACCTCAGGTTTATGCAGACTTTCAGCTTGTAGATTACACGTTGATCTCAAGCGCACTTCCGTCGGCAGAAAGCTGGCGCTAAAAAAAGGCTGTAGAAGTACATGCGGTTTAGTGTACTTTTGAGCATACAACAAACACATTCAAAAAAGGAGGGAATTTACAGTGAAATTAGAAGTAGGTCACATTTTTATTAACGACATTCAGTTCGCATCTGAATCAAAGATCGAAAATGGTGTTCTGTATGTTGACGAAGAAGCTGTAAAGGCAATCGTTCTTGAGGACGAAAAAATCAAAGATGTTAAATTTGATATCGCAAAACCAGGTGAAAGCGTTCGTATCACTCCGGTTAAAGATGTTATTGAACCACGTGTTAAAGTTGAAGGAAGAGGGGGAGTCTTCCCAGGCGTTATCGCAAAAGTTGACACTGTAGGTAGTGGTAAGACATATGCATTAAAAGGAATGGCTGTTGTAACAGCTGGTAAGATCGTGGGATTCCAGGAAGGTATCATTGATATGTCTGGCCCGGGTGCAGAATATACACCATTCTCTAAACTTAACAACTTAGTAGTTGTTTGCGAACCAGTTGAAGGAATCAAACAGCATGAATATGAAAAAGCTGTTCGTCTTGCTGGATTCAGAGTAGCAGTTTACCTTGGAGAACTTGCTCGTGAACTCACACCAGACGAGACAAAGACATATGAGACATACGGAATCATGGAAGGAAAAGAAAAATTCCCGAACCTTCCGAGAGTTGCTTATGTACAGATGCTTCAGAGCCAGGGACTTCTCCATGACACATATGTATACGGTGTTGATGCTAAGAGAACACTCTCTACAATCATGAACCCGACAGAAGTTATGGACGGAGCTATCGTATCTGGTAACTGTGTATCCGCTTGCGATAAGAACCCAACATATGTTCATGAAAACAACCCGGTTGTACATGACCTGTTCGAAGAACACGGAAAAACAATCAACTTCGTTTGCCAGATTCTTACAAACGAAAACGTATACCTTGCTGATAAGATGCGTTCATCTGACTGGACAGCTAAGATGTGCCGTCTGTTAGACCTTGATGCAGTTATCGTATCTCAGGAAGGATTCGGTAACCCGGATACTGACCTTATCATGAACTGCAAGAAGATCGAAGCTGAAGGCGTTAAGACTGTAATCATTACAGACGAATATGCCGGACGTGACGGAAAATCTCAGTCACTGGCAGATGCAGTTGTAACCGGTGGAAATGCTAACCAGGTAATCGTACTTCCTAAGATGGATAAAGTAATCGGAACAGAAGATTTTGTTACAACCATTGCTGGTGGTAATGAACATTCTCGTCGTGAAGATGGAACAATCGAAGTTGAAATTCAGGCCATTACCGGTGCTACAAATGAAACCGGATTTGGATATCTGAGTGCACGCTAGGAATGGAGGACGTAAAGATAATGAGTAAAATTAAAGTTGTACATTATATCAATCAGTTCTTCGCTCAGATTGGTGGAGAAGAAAAAGCTGATTATCCTGCTGAACTTCGCGTAGGCGAAATCGTTGGACCTGGACAGGCTCTGACACAGCAGTTTGGAGAAGAAGCAGAGATCATAGCTACAATCGTTTGCGGTGACTCTTACTTCAATGAAAACCTTGACAAAGCAAAAGCTGATATTCTTGAAATGGTTAAGAGCCAGAATCCTGATATCTTCATCGCTGGACCTGCTTTCAATGCTGGACGTTACGGTGTTGCATGCGGAACTATCTGTGATGCAGTACAGGAAGAACTCGGAATCCCGGCAGTAACTGGTATGTACGTTGAAAACCCAGGTGCTGATATGTTCAAGAACAAAGTTTACACAGTATCTACAAAGAACAGCGCAGCTGGTATGAGAGACGCAGTTAAGAAACTTGCTCCTCTTGCTCTTAAGATCGCTAAAGGCGAAAAAATCGGTGCTTCTTGCCAGGAAGGTTACATGCCGAACGGAGTTCGTGTAAACTTCTTCGAAAAAGAACGTGGATCTAAGAGAGCTGTTAAGATGCTCCTTAAGAAACTGGCAGATAAGCCGTTTGAGACAGAGTATCCAATGCCAACATTCGACCGTGTTGATCCACAGCCAGCTATCAAAGATCTTAGCAAGGCTACAATCGCACTTTGTACTTCAGGTGGAATCGTTCCGAAAGGAAATCCGGACCACATCGAAAGTTCAAATGCCTCACATTACGGAGAATATGACATCACAGGTGTTATGGATCTTACAGAAGAGACATACGAAACAGCTCATGGTGGATATGACCCGGTATATGCAAACGAAGATCCAGACCGTGTACTTCCTGTAGACGTTATGCGTGAATTCGAAAAAGAAGGCGTTATCGGAAAACTTCACAACAAATTCTATACAACGGTTGGTAACGGTACAGCCGTAGCTTCTGCAAAAGCTTTCGCTGAGGAATATGCTCAGAAACTTATAGCAGACGGTGTTGACGCAGTTATCATGACCTCTACTTGAGGTACCTGTACACGTTGCGGTGCAACAATGGTAAAAGCAATTGAAGCAGCTGGACTCCCGGTAGTTCATATGTGTACAGTAACTCCGATTTCCATGACAGTTGGTGCGAACAGAATCGTTCCTACGATTGCTATTCCTCATCCACTTGGAAATCCGGCTCTTGAAAAAGATGAAGAGTATGCTCTTCGTAAGGGTCTTGTTGAAAAAGCTCTGAAAGCTCTTACAACAGAAGTAGACGGACAGACAATCTTTGACAACTAAATCATAGTTAGAAGGTCATGTAATTTTATTAAAAAAGGAGAGAACGTTATGAGCAAAGTTTATGACGTGATCGTCCTGGGTGCGGGACCTGCAGGCTTAGCTGCAGGTCTGTACGCAGGAAGAAGCCGTCTTTCAACACTGGTTATTGAGAAAGGTAAAGATGGCGGACAGATCGCAATCACAGATGACATCGAAAATTATCCTGGACAGATCGTAGAAGGGGAAAGCGGTCCTTCTCTTATCGCAAGAATGACACAGCAGTGTGAAAAATTCGGCGTTGAGAGAGCCTCAGATGTAATTAACGAAGTACACCTGGACGGCGATATCAAAGTACTGAAGAGTGCGAAGGCTGAATATCAGTCAAAGACGGTTATCATCGCAACCGGAGCTTTTGCAAGACCGATCGGATGCAAAGGCGAAAAAGAGTTCATGGGCAAGGGCGTTTCTTACTGCGCTACCTGTGATGCAAACTTCTTTGAAGATTTTGAAGTATACGTAGTAGGTGGAGGAGATTCTGCTGTAGAAGAAGCTATGTACCTTACAAAATTTGCAAGAAAAGTTACCATTATTCACAGACGTGATGAGCTTCGTGCAGCAAAATCCATCCAGGAAAAAGCTTTCAAGAACGAAAAACTTCACTTTATGTGGGATACGGTTGTAGAAGAAGTTGGCGGTGACGGAATCCTTTCTGAGATGACTGTTAAAAATGTGAAAACAGGTGAACTCACTAAGATCGTAGCTGATGAAGATGACGGAATGTTTGGTGTATTCGGATTTATCGGAACACTTCCAAACTCAAAGATCTATGAAGGAACAGGCCTTGAGATGGATGAAAGAGGATATATTCCGACAGATGCAGATATGCACACTAATATCCCAGGCGTATTCGCAGCAGGCGATATCCGCGTTAAGAGCTTAAGACAGGTTGTTACAGCTGCAGCTGATGGAGCAATCGCAGCTACACAGGCAGAAAAGTATATTAACGAATTAAAATAATAAACACTTTTTAATAGAGTGAGGAGGACATTTGACATGTTAGAAGTAGATAAGAAAACATTCGAAGACGAAGTCTTAAAAGCAGAAGGTTATGTATTCGTAGATTTCTTTGGTGATGGATGTGTTCCGTGCCAGGCTCTGATGCCGTTCGTACACGAAATGGCAGATAAATACGGAGATAAGATCAAATTCACATCTCTGAATACAACAAAAGCTCGTCGTCTTGCTATCGGACAGAAGATCCTTGGACTTCCGGTTATGGCTATTTACAAAGATGGCGAAAAAGTTGAAGAAGTAGTAAAAGACGATGCTACACAGGAAAGCATCGAAGCAATGATTAAGAAATATATCTAATCATTATTTAATTAGGTGAGCCGCGCACAGCCGGCAGAGATCCGGCTGTGTGCTCACAATATATAATCGCGTAAAGCGTGTAAAACTATTATCAAAACAAAATTTTAAAAGAAAGGAAGGAGGAAAAGACATCATGGCAATTTTAAAAGATAAAAAAGTTGTTATTATCGGTGACCGTGACGGTGTACCGGGACCAGCAATCGCAGAATGCGTTAAGACAGCTGGCGGAGATGTAGTTTTTTCTTCAACAGAATGTTTCGTCTGAACTAGCGCAGGCGCAATGGATCTGGAGAATCAGAAAAGGGTAAAAGAATTTGCTGAGGAGTACGGCCCGGAAAACGTAGTCGTAATCGTAGGCGCAGCTGAAGGAGAAGCAGCAGGACTTGCTGCAGAAACCGTTACAGCAGGAGACCCGACATTCGCAGGTCCGTTGACAGGGGTCCAGCTTGGACTCACAACTTATCACGTATGTGAACCAGAGTTAAAAAAAGAATTTGACCCGGCTGTTTACGATGAACAGGTAGGCATGATGGAAATGGTCCTTGATGTTGATGATATCGTAGACGAAATGTCAGCAATCCGCAACGAATATTGCAAATACCTCTAAGATAAAGAGGGATTTATCCTTCGAAGCGGAATATCTGAGATAGAGGTACAGGCGGCAGGATTCTTCCTGTCGCCTGTTTTATTGCCAGGCATATCGGGAATATGCTGGTATTGCATTAGTGAATTGCCTAGCATCTCGGAAGCGTGCCAGTGATGCGCTTCTGATAAAAGCTTGTTTAGCGCATTCTGCCCAAAATCTTTTAAATCAGGACAGGTAGATTATACGCGCATATCACGGAGAAATGAATGATGGTGACACTCGTAAAAAGAGAATGTCAGGAAAGGTGGAAACCAGCGATGAACAGTGTAATTAAAGGAGCAGGATATGTACTCGTACATACCCCGGAAATGGTAGTTTACAACGGAACAACACAGACAACAGAAAGAGTTGTTAATCCGGAATCAGAATATTTAAAAGAACTTAGAGATCATCTTCGGTCATATGATACATGTGTAAATTATTGGCCGAATCAGGTATATATCGGAAATGCAACACCGGACGACCTTGCCCAGGTTGAATTTCCTTACTACGATAAAGTAAAAGAAGGTGCAGAGCGTTACGGAAAATACGGTGAGATCATGCCGGAAGACGAATTCCTTCTTTTAGCTCAGGCATGCGACATGTTCGAAGTTGTTATGCTTGAAAAAGGATTTGTAGCAGCTACAAAAGAAAAATTTGCAGCAGATCCGATCATCACAGATGATATCGTAGAAAAAGTAATCGAGGGATTTGAAATCTCAGAAATCGAACACTTTGTAAATGAAGAGCATGCTGAAGGTCTGTATCATGAAAACAAACTGGTAGGCTGTGTAAAGAGAGCGCATGACATTGATGCAAACCTTTCAGCACATGTTATGCATGAAAACATTATGAGTAAGGCATCCAGTGTGCTCGCCCTCCTCTATGGTGTAAGAAACGCAGGAATCGAAAAGACAGACGT
>OHWY01000332.1_pt1 | contig 13434 bp, 9 predicted proteins | sample 1579801 | NCBI WGS metagenome assembly OHWY01 (sample SAMEA3882536, study PRJEB24775) | human gut metagenome | biome: human-associated habitat; feature: intestine environment; material: feces | place: Netherlands | collected 2009/2010 | reverse complement strand
TAGATTATTTCAATGTTAATAAAGGAGATTTAAACCAATGGCAACAACTGAACACCGCCCTACTGAACGGGTGCTCGATATACTGGAGCTTCTTTCCAACTCTGAGGAAGGAATGACTCTTACCGAACTTGCCAAAGCACTGAATGCCCCAAAAAGCAGCATTATGCCGCTTGTTCATACGATGACTGCCCGTAATTTTATTTATATGCAAAAGGATACGCTTCGCTATCGTATCGGAGTTGCTACATATTCTGTTGGTGTAGCCTATAATAACCGCAAGACTTCTTTACAATTCATTCAACAGGAGATGAATAACATTACTGCATTAAGTAACGAAACATGCCAACTTGGTATCCAATCTCGAAACATGGTATTTTATATCGCAAAAAAGGATTCACCTCAGCCAATCCGCCTGATGTCTTCCGTAGGAAAGCAGCTTCCTTTGTACTGTACCGGTTTGGGGCGAGCACTTCTTGCTTATAAATCCGAAGAAGAAATTCGTAGCCTGTTTCCAGAAGTTCTCACTGCATATACACCACACACAATCGCTACCATAAATGATCTACTTAAAGAGCTAGAACTTACCCGTCAACGGGGATATGCCGTGGAACATGAAGAAACAAATTTAATGGTAAATTGTATCGCCGTTTCGCTTGATTACAATAATGCACCAATCGCTGCTTTAAGTATATCCATCCCAACCTTCCGTATTTCCGAGTCTAAAGAAAAAGAAGCTGTCCAGATTCTTTGGGAAGCCAAACAGCGTATTGAGACACATTTTAAAATGTATGGCGTTGATTTTGGAAATTAAAAAATACCTGACAGAAAGCCTTCTAGCTTTCTGTCAGGTATTTCTTTATGCGCCTTTTCCTTCCCCTGCAAAATATTCTTTTACAAGTTTTACCACAACTCCTGATAACAGAAAGACTGCAATTAAGTTCGGGATTGCCATCAGTCCGTTAAATGTCTCTGCAATATTCCACATCAGTCCAAGATCCATCGTTGCTCCGACGATCGCAACCAGTGAATACAGCACCATAAACGGTTTGTTGATCTTCGTTCCAAATAAAAATTCAATACATCTGGTTCCATAAAGTCCCCATCCGATAATCGTTGAAAATGCAAAGCAGCACATTGCAACCGCGGTAAAGATCGATACCCAGCTCCCATATGTAGAAGTAAATCCAAGAATCGTAAGCTCCGCACCTGCTGCCTCCCCGTAACCAATCGGAACTCCGCTGCACAGGATTACCAGTGCGGTCAGTGTACAGATTACGATCGTATCTATAAATACCTCAAAGATTCCGAAGAATCCCTGTTTCACCGGTTTTTTTGTATCTGCACATGCATGTGCGATCGATCCGGTACCAAGACCTGCCTCATTAGAGAAAATTCCTCTGGACACACCTTTTTTCATACTGATAAAGAAGCTTCCGACTGCCCCTCCGGTAACAGATGCCGGTGTAAATGCACCTTCAAAAATTGAAACAAATACATGTGGTATATTTTTTAAATTCAACAGAACCACTCCGGCAGCTAACAGAACATAGATAACCGCCATGAACGGTACAAGCTTTTCCGTTACCTGTCCGATTCTCTTGATTCCACCGAGAAGGATCAGTGCGATCAACACCGCAAGCACAATTCCGATCACAAGATTGACCGTCTTTGCTGCATCCGCTCCAATCACCCCGTAATTGAATAATGCGGAATCAATTGCTGTCGTAATCGTATTGACCTGTGTCGCATTTCCAGTTCCAAATACTGTCAGCACACCGAATGCAGCAAACAAATATGCAAGCCAGTGCCAGTTTTTATTCAGACCATTCTTAATATAATACATTGGCCCACCGACCAGATCCCCTTCTGCATTCTTTTCACGGAAATGTACGGCAAGTGTTACTTCTGAAAATTTAGTACACATTCCAAGAAGTGCGGAGATCCACATCCAGAAGACTGCTCCCGGTCCGCCGATTGCGATCGCTCCTGCAACTCCTGCAATATTCCCGGTTCCAACCGTCGCCGCAAGCGCGGTACAGACCGCCTGAAATGGTGTCATTGCACCATCTGTGGCATCTTTTTTCCGAAGCATGCGCCCAATCGTCACCTTCATAGCGTATGGAAATTTTCTGATCTGGATAAATCCGGTTCTGACACTGAGCATAAGTCCTACTCCGATGATACAGATCATTGCCGGCACACCCCAGATAAAATTATTGACTACATTATTGACCGACTCAATTGTAGATAACATCCCTTATTTCCCTCCAGGATTGAAAGATTTTCCTCTTCATCTTTCATTTTCTTATTTTTGGTATATAAAATGAATATTTTATTTATTATACACAATTCATCAGGGAAATACAACTGCTTTTCATGGCGGACGTTTCTTCTTTTTTATGCCTCGTAACGTATTTCTTCTTTTATTTTATCCTGGATTTCCACAAGAACTTCCATTAAAAGCGGATTGAACGCTCCGCACTCTCCGTTTAGGATCATCTTCATCGCCTGCTCATGTGAATACGCATCTTTATATACACGCTTACTCACCAGTGCATCATAAACATCTGCCACAGATACAACCTGTGCCGCAATTGGAATCTGTTCTCCGGTCAGACCATCCGGATACCCTTTACCATCATAACGTTCATGATGCCATCTGCAGATCTGGTACGCGATCTTGATCATCTTCTCATCCTTATAATGCTCCAGCTTATCCAGCATAGAAGCACCAATCAGCGTATGCTCTTTCATAGTCTCAAATTCTTCTTTAGTCAGCTTTCCAGGCTTATTCAGAATCGACTCATCAATTCCAACCTTACCGATATCATGAAACGCGGATGCTGTTGAAATCAGATAGCAGTCATCCGGCGTCAAATTATATGCATCCGTATTCTCAACAAGTCTTTCCAGAAGAAGTCTCGTCAATGTATTGATGTGGACAACATGAAGACCGCTCTCTCCATTACGAAATTCCATAATCTGGCTTAGAACTTCTACCATCATCTGATTGTTCTTTTCCTTTTCATGCATCTGATCGGATACCATGGAAATCAGCCTTCTCTGTTTTGCATACAGCTTGATCGTATTAAATACACGCTGGTATACAACCTTGCTGTCAAAAGGTCTGCTGATGTAATCGGATACTCCAAACTTGAACGCTTTCCGGATATAGTTCTCAGATTCCTCGCTGGATATCATAATTACCGGCACATCTTCAATCCAGTGATTCCGGTTCATATACATCAGAATTTCAAAACCGTCCATAACCGGCATCACGATATCAAGCAGTACCAGTGATATCTCTTTCCCGTATTGTTCTATTAGCGAAACACATTCCTGCCCGTTCGTCGCTTCAATAATCTCAAAATCATCTTTCAGCATCTCGCAGAGAATCTCACGGTTCATCTTTGAATCATCGACAACCAGAATCCGCTGTTTAATCTGGATCTGCTTCCCGTACTGCTCTCTTTTATCTTTCTGTGTAACCACTTTATTCTTCATAGCCTTCGCCTGATACATCAGCTTGTCCGCTCTGTTCACGGCTTCCTCAATACTGCCTCCTTCCGTCAGCACGCCACCTGCACTGATAGAAAGTCGCAAATTCGGGTATCCCGGAACATTTGTATTATAGATACTCTCCTGTATCAATTGCAGTTTCTGACTAAAAACTTCTTCCGTAACTTCCGACATCACAAGAAGGAATTCATCCCCGCCAAAACGGATCAGTTTATCCGTCTTTCGGATATTTTTCCGGATGATATCTACAACAGTATAGAGTGCCATGTCTCCTGCCTGATGTCCGTAGATATCATTATGCAGTTTAAAATCATCCAGATCGATCAGTGCAACCCCGGCATTTTTCTTCTTGTTCTTCATCTCATCCTCATAATACCGTCGGTTGTATGCGTCTGTCACTGCATCTCTGTATAGCTTGTCATTGTAATGTACAAATATATCTATCAAACGCTCATGATTAATCTCTCCAATCGACCAGTCACCATCCAGGCAACGGATCAGCTCGATCACATATGGCTTCTCATCCACTTCTATATAACGTGCGATCACTTGATAAATCCTGCCATTTACAATCTCCAGCTTTCCTTTTTCTTCTTTCGTGGTCGCTGCACGCATCACTACACAGTTATCACAGGGTGTTTCCCGTTTCCAATAATGATAGCAGCTCTGCCCCTCGTTGATTTTTCTCCATTCTTCATCAATATCTGATATATTTCCAATTGGGAAAAGACGGATCTCCTGAAAGATCTTCCGAAAATATTGGATTTCTTCTTCTAATTGTCCTTTTGTCATTCGTTCTTCCGCATTCATGTCTTTTCCTCCAGACTTCTACTACGCAGTTTCCTGTTATTTCCATTTCTAATTATTTTACAATAGTTACAAAAAAATAAAAAGAATTATCCCGATATATTTAAAAAAATTTTTGTGAAGCATAGGCTACATCTGCATTACTGTGAAAAAAAGACCACCAAAACCTGTTTCCGGGAATTGGTGATCCTTCATGAAATACTTATATAACTATCCTTTTATGTAATTTATTTTCTCGTCATCACGCGATTTTCTACCGCTGCAGTCATCGGAACTTCCGCTGTCACTGATGCATTCTCAATTTCCACAGAATAGATCTTGTGGATCAGACAGTTGATCGGATCTTCTGTCGTAATGACCAGTGCCAGACTATGTCCAGGCTCTACCGTATATCTTGTCGCATTCAGATAAATATGGTAATCATGGTATTCACCCTTTTTCAGTTCGATACTGTTCTGTGCTGTCTCCGGTTCATATCCTGCTTCCGGATTGCACAGATCTGCAAATGCCCGTGTGATCACACGGTATTTCTTATGTACAGTAGCAAACTCCGCTTCATTCCATGCCGGAACCTCTCCTCCGCTGATAATTCCGCCTTCTTTTACCACATTGACCGGAATTGTATTTCTCTGCGGATCTACAGACTGAATGCTGTCAAATTCTTCATCGCACACGTCACAAAGAAGAAGAGTAAGCTTCACATCATCCATACGTCCTGACATTTCATGCATTCCAAGCTTCATCGTCAGAGTATCTGCATCATTACTGTTTACCGGATTGAAATCTGCTTCTGCATCTCCATCTTTTAACGCTGCTCTTAATCTTACGCAGGTTGTTCCCTGTAATGTCACTGCCTCTTTAAATGGATCCGTCACATAACGCTGTGCCATATTGCTTGATCTCACACCCATCACATCATCGAAGTTCTCTGCACTGACACCCGCTGCTTCCCAGTCTGTATCGATTACAGTTGTTCCCTGTTCTTCGCATGTAAGATTCATCTTATATGCTGTCTCCCAGGAATCTGCTGTCTCCCATTTTCTCTGGTCATAGTTCATCTGCACCAGGATTGCCGGTCTATTCTCTGCACCATTTTCAACTCCGTATAAATAATGAGAAATCCATTCATTGATAATATCATCATAGAATTTACCATCCACAAGGATTCCATATCGCTTCGGCATCGTTGGTGTGATATGTGCACCTTGATGAAGGATTGCTTTTACATTCTTTCCTGCCTTCTGGAAAGATTTGTACATCATCTCATACTGCTTGGTAGACACGTTCTCGTCATTCAGTCCCTGTACGATGAGTGCACTGCATTTGATCCGGTCTGCATGAAGACGATAATTTCCCATACCCCAGAATTCCGGATTATAGTCAAATCCACCCTTGATCTGCTGAAGACTCATCTCATGATGGAATGCTGCCATATCCTCCCGCTGCTTCTCGGTTAATGTCTCATCATTGTAACGGCTGGAACAAAAATAGGCAAGGAAGCTGTTCAGCATTTCTTTCGGCCAGTACCGCTGTGCGCCCTGCATGTTCTGCTGGCTGTACCAGTCCGCGATTCCTGCGATCGGTACGATTGTCTCCAGTCCTTCTACTCCTGTTGTTGCCACTGCAAACGGCATGGTTCCGGCGTAAGATCTTCCTGTCATGGCAACCTTTCCGTTTGACCAGTCTGCCTTTGTCTCAACCGTTCCTTCGCGGTCTGCATATCCGATACGGTCTCCATGCAGCCATTCTACAATTGCTTTGAAAGCGTCTCTTTCATAGTCTGAACCAACATAATTGAATCCGTCAGATCCTTTTGAACCAAATCCCGCACTTAAAACAACTGCAAATCCACGTACAAGATAATAATCAAAGGTGTCGATATTTTCAAAAACCATACTGTTATTATTTCCTTTATCCGGATAATACCAGTCTGCCGGATCTGCTTTTAAAGAAAGATCCATTGCACTGATACATCCCTGCGGAACATGCGCATCCACTTTTTTGTCAAGATCTGCAAAATTAACCGGATGATATTCTTTTTCTGCCACTTCTTTCATATGCGGATATCCATCTTCCTGGACTCCCGCCGCATATGGACGTGCCTCATATAAAGTTGCAGCCTTATAATTCCCCTCTACTGCACTTCTTGGTACCTGGACAACAGCTTTCACAAGATCTCTTTTTCCATCTCCGTCCACATCGTAATCCGTTTCCACATAAACACAATATCTTACGATACTGGATGTTGCCGGATCATACTTTTCTCCTGTCTTTCCATCTGTAAGTGGAAATACCGGCTGTGCAAGTCCGTTCTCAAATACTGGTACTTTGCTGTAATTCTTTTCGTTCATGGTAAACCTCCCAAACATTAAATAAATACTCGGATCTAATCACATATTATTTCCCCAATATTATTGTGATTTCATTTCTCCATTTCCTATTATAACGAGATGCAAGAAGAACTTCAATTAGATTTTTCGCTTTATTTTATAAGTTACTATGCCTTTTTTCTTTTCTCAATTCTATAGAAATAATCTTTTAGACATGCTATAGTAAACTTAGATTTTACATAGAGTTATCTGAAATTTAACAAACAAAAAGGGGATATTATGAAAAAGAACATAAAAAAGATATTAAAAGTTCTCGGAATCTTCCTGCTTATCATTCTGGTTGCGCTGATTGCATATCTGATCTATCTCTTTGCAAGCTATCACCGCATTCCGGATAATCAGGCTTTGAAGATCGAGAAAACTTCCGATGGAACAGCCGCAGCTGACACACTGACAACCGAGAAAGAATATTCCGCTCTGACCTACAATGTTGGTTTCGGAGCCTACACGCCGGACTTCAGCTTCTTTATGGACGGCGGAAAATCTTCCTGGGCAAAAAGTAAGGAGAGTGTCGAATCTGATATTCAGGGTGCCGGAGAACTGATTGCTTCCAAAGATCCGGATTTCGCACTGATCCAGGAAGTTGATCTGAACTCTACACGAAGCTACCATGTAGATGAATATTCAATTTTAAAGGATACGATTCCAAGTTACAATACGGTATTTGCACAGAATTACGATTCCGCATTCCTTTTTTATCCATTCACACAGCCGCATGGTCGCAGCCGTTCCGGACTTGCTCTTTTCTCCAAATATCCGGTTACGGATTCTCTGAGAAGAAGCTTTCCGATATCGACAAGCTTCAGCAAGTTCTTTGACCTTGACCGCTGTTACAGCATTTCCAGAGTCCCTGTAGATAACGGGAAGGAACTGGTTATCTTCCTGCTTCACATGTCTGCTTACGGCAACAGTGATGCGATTCGCGAAGCACAGATCCGTATGCTGAGTGCAGATATGGAAAAGGAATACGAAGCCGGTAATTATGTACTTTGCGGTGGTGATTTCAACCATGACCTTAAGGCATCCGAAAAAAATGCAGAAAATTGTGAGTCCTGGGCTTATCCATTCCCACGCGAAGAGCTTCCGGAACACTTTTCATTCTGCCTGGACAATCTTTCTGACAGTGAAAAGGATGCTCTCTGGGACAGTGCACGGAATGCAGATATGGAATATGTACCTGGTGTGACCTACACGGTAACGCTGGACGGATTTATTACTTCCGATAATATTGAATACACAGAATATGAAAATGTAAATACCGGATATAGCTACTCGGATCATGATCCGGTGTATATGAAATTCAAATTATTAGATGAATAATATGTAAAAAGGCAGCTGATCTTTTCAGACCAGCTGCCTATGTTTTCGTCTATTTTCTTTCGTCCTACTCCAGATCAATCTTCTCCTGCAATACCACACAGCCTGCCATATCACCAATAACATTCACACAGGTTGCTCCCATATCGCAAAGCGTATTGATACTGATATAAACACCCATAACACCTGCCGGAAGTCCTGCCATCGTAGCAAGTGCCGCAAAGGATGCGATCGCACCTCCCGGGATTCCCGGTGTACCGACTGACAGAAGCACATTTGCCAGAAGGATAATTATCATCATCGATACACTGACATTGACACCACATGCATTTGCAAAGAACATGATCATGAATGACATAACGATTGAAACGGCATCCATATTGACCGTTGCTCCAAGCGGAATTGCAATACTGGAAATCTGGTTGGAAACACCAAGTTCATTCTCCACACAACTCTTACTGATCGGAATGGTTGCCGAGCTTGAACAGGTTCCGAATGCATTCAGTGCTGCCGGCATGATCGCGCGGAAAAACTTAAACGGACTTGTCTTTCCAAGAAATTTTACTGCACCGCCGTACACAATAAATGCAAATCCATAAAATGCAACATACAGAATGATCAGCTGTGTTGCCAGTGATACGATCGTACTCGTTCCATTTGCTTCTACAACCGGAACAATGGTACAAAATACACCGATCGGTGTAAAATACATAACAGTACTGATTACCTTCAGACACACCTCGTTACAGGAATCAATCACCTTTAATAATGGCTCTCCCTTTTCTCCGATCGCAATCAGAGTAAATCCGACAATCAGTGCAAACATCAGAACCTGAAGCATATTCCCCTCTGCAAATGCAGCAACCGGGTTGGACGGGATCAGTTCTTTTACCGTATCCAGAATACTGTTCATCTTTGTTGCCTGAATATCGGATGTCGCCATCTCAAAGCTGACACCTTTTCCAAGGTGGATCATTCTCGGAATCACCAGTCCTACAAAGCTTGCAATTACAGTTGTTGCAAGAAAGAACAGCATAGCCGCACCGGTAATCTTTCCTGTTGTTTTTGCACTTCCGATGCCTGTAATTCCCATAACGATCGAACAGAACACCATCGGGAAGATCATCATATTCAGCGCATTCATATAAATGCTTCCCAGCACACTTGTTGTTGTGAGAATAATTTCAAATCTTCCTGCCAGGAAAAGTCCTGTCAGGATTCCAAGTATCAATCCTGTAAATATCGCACCGGTGATATGTTTCCGGTACCATTGATAAAAATTCTTCATCTGTACTCTCCTTACCTTTTCTTGCACAAATCTCTCAAATCCGTACATTTTTAACCAGATAAGTGTATAATAAATTTTTTCTCACGTCAACAATTGATAATTTTAAAACTTTACTACTGTAAATCCGGATTTCGTCACCTGCTTTTCACTCTTTCTATATTTTCCGCACTGAATTTCCATCTCTAATCTTTACAGGAAACCGGTACGAATAATTTTTCTGCTGCCATTCCGGATCCTCCATCATCCGCAGAAGATGTTTTGCTGTGATACGTCCGAGCTGATACTTTGGATGCACCGCTGTCACCAGCTGAATACTGGTACTCGAATCCTGAAGCTCTGCATCATCAAAAGATACCAGCGAAATGTCCTCCGGCACATGCAGCCCTCTCTCTTCCAGGAACTCCATGTAATAATCCGCCACCTCATCATTGTAGACCATCATCGCCGTACAATCCTTCGTCCGTCTGTACATCCTAAGCAGTCCCTTTTTGCTCAGTTTCTCCTCCATATCCTTCGTCGAATACCAACGAATACAGTCATCATCAAATTTCACGCCGTAATCTGACAGGCACTGAACAAATCCTTTGTACCGCTCAATCCCCTGCCTGTCATCATACTTGAAGATTCCGCCAATCCTTCGGTGCCCGTTCTCGATCAGAATCCTGGTCAACTCGTAAGCTGATCTGGAATCCGACATTTCTACACTGTCAAATGGCATATTTTCATAATGATTGTGGATAAACAGTGTCGGAATATTTCTTCTTTTGATTTCTTTATAAAGACGAATGTTTGGATTTGGAAATGCCGATCTCGATCCTTCAATGATCAGACCACTGACGTTTCCTTTGAGCAGACCTTCCAGATAAATCGCCTCATCATTCAGGCGGTTCTTCGTTACCGCAACCTCAATTCCATATCCTTTTTCTGTCAGCGAAGCTTCAATCCCGTCGTATACCCGCGGAAACAGATAATCAGAATAATAGCTCAAAAGAAGACCTATTTGTGGTCTTTCTCCATTTACTCCACTGCTGTCATAAGAAACATAGGTTCCGCTTCCCCTCACACGGGTAATCAGACCTTCTTCCTCCAGTTGCCGCAATGCAGTCCTTACCGTCTGCCTGGAATATCCAAACTTCTTCTGAAGGCTTGTCTCTGACGGAAATTTATCCATATTTTTAATCACACCACTGGTGATCAGTGTGTGTGCCCAATTATATAATTTTTGGTATTTAAGTCCTTCCTGTTCTGTCTTATGCATAAACTCTCCATTTCTGCCACATAGACCAAAAATCAGGATCCGCAATCTTATTTGGACTGCAAATCCTGACTTTCGATCTGTATACATCCGGAAAATTCTTCTCGTAAACGAGAACTGTCAGTTCCCCACTATGTAAATTATTATTTGATTACCTGGATAGATTCTCTGTCTGCGAATACTGCCACGAAGATCAGGAATACAACACCCTGAATGAGCTGCATCATCTGTGTTGTGAATCCCATCATTGTCAGTCCACTGTTCAGTACGATGTACAGTAAAGATCCAACAACAATATTTTCAAAACGAACCTTTGCGCCACCGGAAATCGGCATACCACCTAATACCAGCGCGATCAGAATCTGTGTTTCCAGCTGGTTACCACCTGAAGATGTAACCGATCCGACTTTGATTACATTGATAAATGCCGCAAATCCTGTAATTGCACCTGCAAGTACATAGATGAGGAATTTCATCTTATCTGTACGGATACCAGAGAACATTGCTGCTTTTTCACCGGCTCCGATTGCTTTCAGATAAGTTCCGAACTTTGTATAACGGAATGCAATGAATCCAATAATCAAAATAACTACCGTACATGCAATCTTAAGTCCTGTACTGTCATAGTTGATCAGTTTTGCAGAACCCGCAACAGGTGCATTTGTTGTAAAGTATTTGATAAATCCACGGAATAAGAACATGGTACAAATTGTAACAATGAAGGATTTAATCTTACGGAATACATAGAAGTAACCATTCAGAGCTCCAATTGCCGCACCAGATGCAATGCCACCGATAATTGCGAGTGGAATGCTTTTCTGTGAAAGAATACATACAACGATGGATGAAATACCGAGGATAGATCCCTGAGAGAAATCCAGACCTCCCATTGTCATAATGAAGAAAACACCCATAGCTGCAATCATAGTTACATATACCTGTGAAAGTACCAGTGACATATTTCCCATCATACGGAAATCTGTCAGGACATTGAATAACAGGAAAATAACAACCAATCCTACGATTGGCAGGAGCGAACGAATTAAGGCCATTTTAGATGCCTTTTTCAGCTGCTGCTCTTTATCATTTGTTTTTGCACTTACTTGACTTCCCATAGCTGCCTCCTTATACCATCATAGAAATAAGACCGTTTTCATCAAGGTTCTTATCTCTATCCAGCTGACCACTGATTTTTCCATCTTTCATAATAATGATACGATCACTCATACCAATCAGCTCCATCAACTCTTCTGAGATCATGATGATGGATTTACCGTTCTTTCTCATCTGGTTCATCAACTGATAGATGTCCTGTTTTACCTTAATATCGATTCCTCGGGTAGGACTGTCCAGAACAACGATATCAGAATCTTTTCCGATCCATCTTGCAAGAACAACTTTCTGTTTGTTACCACCGGACAGATTTGAAACGAACTGGTTTACATCATTCATCTTTACAGACATCTGTTTTGCATATTTGTCTGCAAATTCTTTACGCTTCTTATCACTTAAAAGATGTGACTTTCCTGCCAGTTCATCCAGTGATGGGAGGCAGATATTGTCTCCGATACTCTGATTCAGAACAACAGATTCATTATCACGGTCTTTTGATGTGTACGCAATGCTGTGTTTGATCGCAGTCGGAATATCATTAATCTGTGTTCCATCTGCCAGTGTTACGCTACCTGTACGGTCATAAGATGCACCGAAAATAGCTTTTCCGATTTCATGCATACCAGATTCTGAAAGTCCACCGAATCCAAGGATTTCACCTTTATGAAGATCAAATGTTACATCTTCGATCAATCCAGGAACAGTAACATTCTTTACTGATAATACAACTTCGTCAGATACTTTTTCGCCATAATCTGCACGATAATAATCACCTGTTACTTCACGTCCTACCATCAGCTTCTTCAGATCATCTTCTGTTACATCTTTACTCTTAACGGTATCGATGTAAACACCATCTCGAAGAATTGTGATTGTATCAGACTTGTCAAGAATTTCCGGAAGGTCATGAGAAATGAAAATAACTGTATTTCCACTCTTTTTGATTCTTTCCATATGTTTGTAAAGCTCTTCACGTCCTTCCTGTGAAAGAGCAGTTGTTGTCTCATCAATAACAACAATCTTCGGATCAAAGTATGTAGCCTTTACAATCTCAACCAGCTTACGGTCTTCAAAATTGTAATGATCGATCATATCAGCTGCTTTGATTCTGTCAAAACCATATTTCTTTAAAAGCTCTGTTGCTTTCTTGTTCATAGCATTTGTATTTTTAATTCCAAAATGTACGAACTGATCCTCATGTCCAAGGAAAATATTCTCTGCTACAGTCAGTCCGGAAAGTGTTCCGATCTCCTGTACGATAATGGCTACACCCTGATGGTTGGCTTCAACCTGGTTTGTTGCGGTGATCTCTTTTCCTTCAAGGATAAACTTACCGGAATCTTTCTGGTAAATACCTGTCAGGCAGGATGTTAATGTAGATTTACCGGAACCGTTTTCACCGATCAGTGCGTGGATCTCACCTTTATTGAATGTAAAGGAAACGTTGTCCAGGGCGTGTGTGATGCCAAAATGTTTATCAATATTTTCTGCTCTTAATAATATTTCACCCATAATCGTTCTCCTTATTTTACTACAAGACCTTTAACCGGTTTAGTTGTCAGTGCAACGATAACCAGCAGAGCAACACCTGTTACTACGTTCTGGATCGTAGTCGGAGCTCCCAGTGCAACGAAACCGTTGAACATAAGCTGGATGATCATCTCACCGATCACGATAGCGATAACCGGATGGCCGTATTTCTTAAATGCCAGTCCAAAGAATGCTCCCATCAGAGGAGTAAAGTT
>OHWY01000331.1_pt1 | contig 13454 bp, 12 predicted proteins | sample 1579801 | NCBI WGS metagenome assembly OHWY01 (sample SAMEA3882536, study PRJEB24775) | human gut metagenome | biome: human-associated habitat; feature: intestine environment; material: feces | place: Netherlands | collected 2009/2010 | reverse complement strand
CCGTCGGCCCGCTGATGTACGAATTCGGCAAAGATTACGATGCCGACGTGGATTTTCTCGGCAAGGCCACAGTGGCAGGGCATCTGCTGGAGTGCGGTGCGCAGGTCACAGGCGGTTATTTCGCGGATCCCGGTGTCAAGGATGTGCCGGAGCTGTGGAATTTGGGGTTTCCCATCCTGACATTTACAGAGGATGAGCGTATCCTGCTGGAGAAGCTGCCCCAGACCGGCGGCAGACTGGATCGCCAGACGGTGACGGAACAGCTGCTGTATGAAATCCAGGATCCCGCCAATTACTTCACTCCCGATGTGATCGCGGATTTCTCCCAGCTCTCCGTGGAGGAGCTATCCGACGGGCGGGTCGAGGTCAAGGGTGCCGCGGGAAAAAAGCGCACCGGCACGTTGAAGGTCAGCGTGGGCTATCAGGACGGCTACATCGGTGAGGGCCAAATCAGCTATGGTGGTCGGAATTGTGTGGCGCGCGCGAAGCTGGCAGCGGAGGTCATCCAAAAGCGTCTTGTCCTACTGAACAAGCATTACAGCGAAACGCGCACCGACCTGATCGGCGTCAACAGTCTGTACGGTGCGGAGCAGGAGAAGGTGTTCCCCGCTCCGCAGCTCAGCGAGGTGCGGCTGCGGGTAGCCGTGCGTACGGAAAAGAAAGAGGACGCGGAGGTCATTGGCCGGGAGATCGAGGCGCTGTATGTCAACGGCCCGGCCGGAGGCGGCGGCGTCCGCAGCAGCGTGGAGTCGGTGCTCTCCATCGCCTCGGTGCTTATCCCGGAGGAAGACGTTCATCCCACGGTCTGCTGGGAAAGGGGTGAGTGAATATGCGTGTATACGACATCGCGCACTCCCGCACGGGAGACAAGGGCAACATCTCCACTATTTCCGCCTGTGCTTACCGCCAGGAGGATTATGCCGTTCTGGCAGAGAAACTGACGGCGGAGAAGGTCATGGAGCAGTTCGCTCCGCTGGGCGTGACCCATGTGGACCGGTATGAGATTCCGACCCTGTACGCGCTGAATTTTGTGATCTTCGGCAGTCTCGGCGGCGGCGTGACCCGCTCTCTGGCGCTGGACAAGCACGGTAAGTCCCTGTGCGGCCTGCTGCTGGAAATCGAACTGTAATCCCTTTTTGCCCCTCAATGAGAGGTATCCTTATGACATCAAAAAATATTAGGAGGAGAAAACTATGGCAGCGATTTATGCATTGACGATCTGCCTTGTGCTGTATGCTATCGGCGATATCGTCTCCGTCAAGACAAAAGGACTTCTTTCTTTGGTATTCGTTCTGTGCGTCGTGATGCTCATCGGCTTCTGGTGCGGTCTGCCCACGGATATCGTGACCACCGCTGGCATCGCGCCCCTGGGCAAGGTCAGTGCCAGTCTGCTGGTCGTCGGTGTCGGCACCACTATGAACACGAAGGAACTGATGCGCCAGTGGAAAACGGTCATCGCCAGTTTCTGCTGCTGCACCGCGGGTGTGCTGCTCATCGTATTTGTGGGACGGTTCATCATCGGCACGGATGCCGCCATTGCCGGCGCTCCTATCTTCGCCGGTGCGTCCGTAGCGCTGATGATCGTCAACGAGGCGCTGGAAAACGTCGGGCTGACTGATACACTGGGTGTAGTGGTGATCCTGATTTTTGCGTTGCAGAAGTTCATCGGTGTGCCCCTGTGCTCCTTCTGCCTGAACCGTGAGGCCCGAGCTTTCCTAAAGGATCGGGAAAAGATGCAGAAGTATCTGGCTGTTACGACGGAAGATGCCGCCAGCGAGAAAAAGCGTCCGCTGTCCTTCTTCAGCAAGACCAATAAGCCCGTTTACAACTTCACCAAGGTGGCGCTGGTGGCCAGTCTCAGTACGGCGCTGTCCGCGCTGACGCAGGACAAGGTCAACGTGTACATCATCTGTCTGGTGATGGGCGTGCTGTTCACCGAACTGGGCTTCCTGCCCCGCAACGCGCTGTCCAAGCTCGATTCCTATTTCCTGCTGCTGTTCTCCATCCTGATGACCATTTTCTCTTCCCTGGCCAAGGTCACGCCCCAGACACTGGTGCAGTCCTTCATCCCCGTGCTGGTAGTCCTGCTGCTGGGTGCCGCCGGCGTGGTGGTGTTCGCGTTCCTGCTGTCCAAGGTGCTGAAGCAGAGCGCCTGGCTGAACATCGCGTTGGGCATCACCTGCACTTTCGGCTTTCCCACCACAGTGATGCTGTCTGAGGAAATCGCCAATGGCGTGGGTACGACGGATGAGGAAAAGTCCGCACTGCGCAACTATTTGCTGCCGCAGATGACGGTGGCCGGTTTCATCACCGTGACCATCGGTTCCGTGATCCTTGCCGGCATCATTGTTCCCCTGCTGGGGTGATCGCGGGTAACAGGAGGTACTTATGAGCACGAATGTATTGTGTGGACTGGAGCCGCAAAGCGTATTTTCCTATTTTGAGCAGTTGACCCGCATTCCGCGGGGCAGCGGCAATGAAAAAGCGGTCAGCGATTACATCATTGCCTACGCGGAGCAGCATGGCTACCGTTGGGAGCGTGACGAAGCCAACAACGTAAAGCTGTACGCCCCGGCAACGTCTGGCTATGAAAATCGCAAGAGCATCGTACTACAGGCGCATCTGGATATGGTGTGCGCCAAGGATCCGGATGTGGCGTTTGACTTCAAGACGCAGCCCATCGACATCTATGTGGAGGACGGCTTCGTAAAGGCTCACGGCACCACGCTGGGTGCGGATGACGGCGCCGGTGTGGCCATGATCTTGGCGCTGCTGGACGACAGGACGCTTCCACATCCGCCGGTGCAGGCGATTTTCACCACCGGTGAGGAGATCCTGTTCGTGGGTGCAGAGGCGATGGATGCCCATTGGCTGGACGGCGACTATTACATCGGACTGGATTACTCTAACAACAAGAAGATCCTGGTCTCCGCCGCGGGTGTCAGTGTGTTACAGTGTACGCTGACGCTGGAGCGGGCACCGGTGCCTGTGGGCTGGACGGCATTTGACGTGACTATCAGCGGCATGCAGGGCGGACACAGCGGGAATACCATCCACATGGATCGCGGCAACGCCGTCAAAGTCACGGAGGAATTTCTGGTGGGATTGCCTGCCGGACTGGCAAGCCTTGCTGACATCTCGGCAGGCACGCTGATCAATATCATCCCGGCGCACGCGGAGGCGGTCGTGGTGTGCCCGCCGGAGCACGCGGATACCGTCCGGACAGCGCTGGATGCGCGTATTGCCCTTTTGAAAGAGGTATACCGTCACACTGAGCCGCAGCTTACTATCACAGTGAGCCAGCGCTCCGCCGGGGACGGCATGACGGTGCTGACACCGGCGTGTGCGGAGAAGCTGCTGCGCTTTGTCCGGCTGTGCTATGTGGGCGCATGGCGCATGGCGGACGATACCTACTCTCGAGCGGAGTGCTCTGCCAATCCGGCGATACTGCGTCTGGAACAGACCGAGGCAAAATTTACCCTTTCTGCCCGCAGCAATTCCGAATATCTGCACGATCAGATTATTGCCCATCAGTCGGAGCTGGCTGCCCTGTGCGGCTGGAAGGCTGAGCTGGAGAGCCGCGCAGGCGCTTGGGAGTACAACGCGGCGTCTCAGTTGCTGCCGCAGGTCATTCCCATCTTCCGGGAGGTCACCGGACGCGAGCCGGAGATTGCGCAGATCCATGCCGGTGTGGAGGGCGGCGTTTTTGACACCAAGGCCCGTGAGATCGGGCGCAGGCTGGATATGGTGAATCTGGGCGTCATGAATTACGATGTCCATACTCCGCGGGAGCGGATGGAGATCGACTCCGTGAAGCCGCTGTATGAAATGCTGCGGCAGATCCTGATGACGGTGGAGTAAGCACATGGACGGGCTCCGCTTTTCGAACTTTTTTGTCGAAAAGCGGAGTTCTGCTTATATACTTCTCGATGGACAGGAACTTATTCGCTGTGCTTTACTATACTTGGAACAAAGATAATAACTGGGAGAGGCCGCAATACGAAGGAAGGAGAATATGCTGACTCGTGACCCTTTTAACATTACAAGTGAACAAACAGGTTTAGATGCCATGCGGTGAAAACCGCATGGCATCTAGCCTTTCCGGGGTTTTCCACGCCCCTTTTTCAACGGTTTCAAGCATGGATGTCAGCGCCGTCTGAGAGGGGTTCAACGTGATTTGAACCTCTTTTTCTGTTTTCTGGCGATAAAATCGGATGCAGCCCCCTTTTGTACGAGGATTTTCCTCACAAAAGGGGGCTTTTTTCATGAAAAAATTTCACAAAGTTTAGAGCGTCGGTTTGTTGGTTTCATAAAACCATCGAATCGGCGCTTTTTTATTTACAAAACAAGGAGGATCACAACATGAATAATCGCAACACAGAGCAGCAGCTCCGCTACCTTGAGGAAGTCTGTACCTGCCTGCACCGGGCAGGATTTGAAACTCAGCCTTTAGAGGACTCGCAGATGCCTGTCTATTGGAATGGCGTGCCTCTCTGCCGGATCACCGGCAAGGGCAGCGTGTTCTATCGACGTGAAGATGTGAATACACCACTGGCAGAGGATGCCCTCCTCCGTGTTGAGGACATCGCCACCCAAACGATGGAGTATATGACCGCTATGGAAACCGCTCCGCAGCTCAAAGCCAGTGGACTGGAGGGCGACTATCGAATCCTTGCCGACTTCAACGGCACGGTGTTGGCCGGGATGCATAGTAAACACGGCGTTCAATTCGTTACATGGGATTGGGACTATGACCGCACGGGCTTATCCCACGGACACTATTTCATGGAGAACTATGACGGAGCCAAGCAAGATTTTGCCATACGAAGCGGCCTCATCCACAAGGAGCAGCTTTTCGGCCCAGAGCAGATGACAGAGATCTACCGCTGCTGCGCCGACTCTGTAGACGGTGATTTTTTCGACCTCACCGCCGAACAGGAAAAGGTGATCCGAAGCGTACAGCAGCAGATCGAGGATTGTGTGCCGGATTTGGCCGAGCGCATCCGGCAGCAGGAAGACGCGATGGAACAGACAATGTAATAATGTAATACAGAATGTCACGGGACGAAGTTTGAAGGGTCAGACTTCGTCCTTTTGTATTTTATGGATAAGGAGGTAGACATGATCGATGAGATCAGATGCAGCGTAGACAAACGCACCTGCACGGCATTTGTGCCGACGCCGCCGGAGCCGGTGTTTTGCACTGAGAACGAAAGATGCCGTGGATGCCCTTACCCCGCCCACGGTATTGTCTGTTGGCACCGGGGTGGAGGCTGTCTGCGCACGGGTATGGAAGAAATAGAAAGGAGACGCAAATGATGATTCAAGCGGTTCTCAGTAATCCCAGCCACCCGGAATACGGTGTGGCGACCATCCCGTTCCCCATCCCCCGCGACCAGTACGCACACTGCATGGAGCTGTTGGAGGCGTTGGAGATCGGCGATGCGGTCAAAGCCGACTGCAAGGTGGAGAAGATCGACAGCTTCTACACCGTTCTTAAGCGCATGGAGATGCTTACTGTAAATGTAGAGGAGCTGAACTATCTCGCCAAACGGCTGGAGAGCTTCGATGACGGTGAAGCTGCGCAGTTTCAGGCAATGGCCCATAAGCTGGAACTCTTCAAGCTGAAGGATTTCATAAACCTGACCTTCTGCTGTCAGCAGACTACAGTCATCACGGATTTTTCTGACCTTGCTGCCATTGGCCGAGACCACTACATGAATCTGCACGGCGGCAGCGCAAGAGTTGACGAGTTGGAGGCGCTGGACGGCGAGGAAACGGCAAGGCAGCTCATTGAGAATGGCAACGGCACGATCACGCCCTATGGCGTGGCCTATGACAACGGCATAAAGCTGGAGCAGGTCTACGATGGGCAGTTCTTTCCCTGCTATTACTATGAGCCGAATGCCAGCGCCCTTGCGCTGACCTCCAAAGCCGAGCCGGAGGACACCGAGCACATCACTTGGTTGTTTCTCCCCATGGCGCAGGAGGAGATCGACCGAGCCCTGCTTCGTGCCGGCATCACCGATCCGCTGGAGATCCGCCTGCGGCTGGTGGAGAGCCATCTGCCGGACGAGGTAGACGTGCTGCTGGATATGGAACAGGAAAGCCTTGCGGACCTCAATGCATTGGCGCAGGTAGCGGATACTCTTTCCACGGATGACCTCAAAAAGCTGGGCGCTGTGGTGGCTATGGCAAAGCCGAAAACTGCGGCACAGATCAAAAGACTTGCGGAAAACCTCGAGCTCTTTGACTTCGCTCCCGACGCGCACACGCCGGAGGAATACGGCAAGTACATGATCCAGCAGTCCGGCTATTTTGATTACGATGAGAATTTAGATGGGTTCTATGACTACGAAGGCTACGCCCAGCAGCGCATGAGTGAGGAGGACGGCATGTTCACCGACCGGGGTTACATCGCGTACAAGGGCTATTACAGCATGGAGGAAGTGATGAACGGCAGCCAGAGCGGTTGCATGGAGATGGGAGGCATGACATGATCATTCAAAAGGAGGGCTACCTGTGAACACAAAAATCTCGTATCTGTATAGAGATGCCGACAATTACAAGAAAGTCAACGAATGCGTCATTGCCGGCGCATTGACTGCGGAGCAAATTTGTGCCATCAAAGATTGCTGCGACATGGGCGAATACTTCATTCCAAGCCAAGTGGGTCTGCCGGAACGCCGCTTTGATCGGTATGATCCGGCGGTGGATCACTGCTGGTTCGAACTGGATGAGGACAGCTTCTCGGAAACGATAGAGCCACCTACGGTAGCCCTTACCGCCGCAGAACTGGTCAACCGCTTTGAAGAATGCCGAAACAACTGGCAGGATGAGGCATACACGCCGCAGATGGGCGGCATGGTATGAGCACGGGAACGGCTTGTGCCAGAGGGCCTCCCACCCTGTCAGACCATTGTAGATCTTTCCGTTGACTTACGGATGGTTGTGTGGTAGTTGTTTGTGCTACCCAAAACACTGAAAGGAGAAACGCACATGAAAAAGAGGATCATGCCCCTGATGGCAGGAATGCTCCTGCTGCTCACAGCCTGTGGGCAGACGGGGAGCAATTCCGCATCGAAGATGCTGCCGGTGGCGGCGGTACAGAGCGCGGCACAGGCCATCGCACCGGCAGGTGACGGGACGCAGAGGGGTGCTGAGAACTCGCCTACCGTGGAGACTGTCGAGGAGACTCAGGACGCAGGCGGCAAGGAAAATTCGAAACCCGCCAACGATGCCGAGACACCTTCCGACAAGACGGAAGAAACACCGTCCGCACCCGCTGAAACGGCACCGCCCGCTGCACCGAAAGAGCCGGCAATACCCGCGCCTGCACCGGAGGATAAACCTGCTCCCGCACCCACACCGGTGCCTACCCCGGCAGAGGAGAAACAGGAGGAAGAACCTGCGCCCACGCCGAAGCCTGCCGCCAGTGGGAACATCTACTCCATCGCGGAGGCTGTCCGGGCGGGCAACGAGTACGCAAGAGCGCAGTACGGCGTGACCATCGACACCAGCATGACCACCGCCGACTCCAGCTACTTCCCCGGCACGGCGGACAGCGTGGCATGGCTGGCGGAGAATGGCGGACAGGCGGCACTGACCGCCGCCGTAAAGGGCAACGTGGACGCCACCTTCGCCTGCCTCGCCGCCATGGACGGCGCGGAAACGGTCAGCGCGTATGCGCGGTTCAACTGCACCGTCCGCTACGACGCGGCATCGGACGAATACATCGTGGTGGTGCTGTACGGATAAACCAACTGAATACCCGGCCGAAGGACCGACAGCGTGAGCTGCCGGTCTTTTGCGTTGGGAGAAAGGACGAGCATGAAGAGAACAATTCCTAAGCTGTTGACGCTGGTATGCCTTTTAGTAGCAATCATGGGTCTGTCCATCGTGACCGCCCACGCAGCCACGGTCACAGGCACGATCAGCGGCGGTAACGAGTACCGTTACCATGAGGACAAAACGCCCGTGCCGCAATGGGGCGCGTTTACCAGCACAAAGCTGAAATACTTTACCAGAGATGATACGGGCGTAACGGTGCCTGCCTACTGCATGGAGCCATCCGTTCGCTCTGCCAGCGGCGATCTGAGCTACTCCTCCACCAGTTGGAGCAGCTTGAGCTGGAATCAGCGGTACGCTGTGACGCTGGCACTCTCCTACGGCTACGGCGGTAACTATGATTTTTATGGAATCCATCCTGACTGCGCGCAGCTGGCGACACAGGCGGTGATTTGGGAGTTCGTGTGCGGCTACCGCGGTACGACCTATCCGTACACCCTGTATGATACCACCTGCGCCAACCTGTTCCACTACGCCGGTGACGGCGTGCAGGAGGCGTATGACATCCTTATTGACCGCATTATGAGTCATGGCGTGATCCCCAGCTTTGCGGTGAAGTACCGCAATCAGCTTTCGGACGCCAATGCCATTACGCTGACATGGGACGGCAGTCAGTATGTGGGTACAGCCACCGATACCAATGGTGTGCTGTCGCAGTACTATTTCCGGACCAATATCAGCGGCGTAACCGTCAGCCAGCGGCGTAATGTATTGACCGTGACGGCCACAAAGGACGCCGCAGCGAAACTGAACGGTTATATCAGCAGCGACTACGGCTACGCACTGGATGTGGAGGGCACGGAGGCTGTGCTGTTAGAACCCAGCAACGGCAGCAACTACCAGGCGTGTGCGGCGCTGACCTCGCTGCCCGACCCCGTGTGGGCGTATATACACTTTAAGGTCAACATTGTGGAGGAGAAGGGCAGCCTGACCATCAACAAAGTCGATGCGGAGACTGGCAAGGCGCTGGCGGGCGTGACCTACCGGCTATACGACAGCGCAGGGAAAAAGGTGACGGATGTTACCACCGGCGCGGATGGTAAGGCGGTGTTTGCTGATCTGTCGCAGGGCAAGTACAGCTATCAGGAGATCAGCGCACCCAGCGGCTATGTGGTGGACAACACCAAGTATCAGATCACCATTACGGCCACGGCACTGAACATTACGCAAAAGAGAACCAACACACCGGCCAAGGCCAGCATCGAGATCGTCAAGGTGGACGCTGATCACAAGACACCGCTGCAAGGCGCGGGCTTCCGACTGTATGATACTTCCGGTAAACAGGTCGCGGAGGGCAACACAGACGTCAATGGTAAGCTGACCTTCTCCAACCTGCGGTTGGGCAGCTATACCTACAAGGAATTCAAAGCACCGAACGGATATGTTTTGGATGACACGGCGTACTCCGCTGTGCTGAACCAAAACGGGCAGGTGCTGAAGGTCACTCGCGAGAATATACCGGTCAAAGGCAGTATTGAGGTCTTGAAGGTGGACGCAGAAACCAAGCAGCCGCTGGCCGGTGTGGTGTATTATCTTTTCGACGCCGATGGCAACAAGGTCGCGGATGGCACGACCGATGCCACCGGCAAGGTGACATTCTCCGGCCTGCGACTTGGCAAATACGCCTATCAGGAGATCAGCACCGTGGACGGCTATGTGCTGGACGAGACCAAATACGATTTCAGCCTGACCACAGCAAATCTCAATATCAAGGTTACCCGCGAGAACGCACCCGCCAAGGGCAGCATCACCGTCCGCAAGGTGGACGTTATCGGCAGTCCTCTCGCTGGTGCGGAGCTGCTGCTGGAAACTTCCACAGACGGTCAGACGTGGACGGAGGTCGGCAGAGTGACCACCGACAACACAGGCATCGCCAAGTGGAGCGACCTCAAGGTTGGCGCGCAGTATCGTATTACCGAAACCAAAGCTCCCGCAGGGTACACCTTCCTGACCGAGCTGCTGTTCACGGGAACGCTGGACAGCAATAACCGAGACATTACCATCACTGCCTGCAACAATGCGGGATTCGTCCTGCCGTTCACGGGCGGAACGGGATTTACAACCTATTTCCTGTTTGCAGCACTCGCTCTCATGGCGGGTGTTTATTTTTGCAAAAAATCTGATTTTATGAAGGAGAAAACCAAATGAAAAAGATCCATCGCGTATTGGCACTGCTGTTGGCGGCGCTTATGGCCCTTGGGCTGATGACGACGGCATTTGCCGCAACAGATTCTGCGCCTATCATCGATCCCGGCAAGAAGGCATCCCTGAGCATCTATAAATACGACATCACCACGGCTGGCAAAGACGGTGCGTGGGACGCTGAGTCCTATGTTTCTACTGGCTTGCATGACGGTGCGGTTATCGACAAGCTGAGCAAGTACGCCATTCAGGGCGTGGAGTTCACCTACCTTCGCGTCGCTGATATTGCCATGAACAATGAACTGGTAGACGGTCAGCGTCAGGTTGGCGTCCTGTATGGCTTTGACAGCTCTGACCGCAGCAACGCTGTACTGTCTACCATCGGCCTGACCAACGCAGACGCTCACAAGACCGACAATGGCATCAATTACTTTACCAGCGATATGCTCAACAACAAGCTGTCCGCTGCACTGGCTGCCAACACCACCACCGTGAAGAATGCGCTGGAGGCCGCTGCCAAGGACGGCGGCGTGGCCATGACCGAAACGGATGCCACCGGCCACACTTCTGCTTCCAGTATGGAGCAGGGATTGTACCTTGTCGTGGAGACTCGCGTCCCCGAAAACGTGACCTCCACCTGCAATCCTTTCTTCGTGTCCCTGCCCATGACCACCATCGATGGCGCGGCATGGAACTACGATGTGACCGTGTACCCCAAGAATCAGACCGGCAATCCTACGTTGGATAAGACTGTGCGTGAAGCAAAGAACTCCACTGGCAAGAATACCGGCAGCCTGACCGACATCACCGATGGGTACGCTCACACCGCTACCGCTTCCGTGGGCGATACCGTGGACTACCAGATCATCAGCACACTGCCCACGATTACCTCCAAGGCGTCTTCTCTGAGCGAGTACACCTATGTGGACACGCTGAGCAAGGGCATCCGCTACAACAAGAACGACGTGGTCATCGAGTTCTTTAAGGACGCTGGCTGCACCGACAAGATCGCCACCTGGGCGGTGAACTCCGGCAAATTTACCGTGGGTTACGAAGATACCGCCAACACCATGACCATCCACATGACCGATGCCGGTCTGGCGGAGATCAACGAATCTGAGAGCGTTTATACCGACAGCGTGAAGCGTGGCTACAGCGATTGCACCATGCGGATTACTTACGCCGCCACCCTGACTGCCGCCGCCAAGATGGGCGATACCGACAATCCCAACGAGGTCGTGCTGACTTGGAAGCGTACCAACACTACCTACTTTGATACCCTCAAGGACTGCTGCCATGTGTACACCTACGGCATTGACGTTCTCAAGCAGTTCTCTGACAACGGCGGCAACGCGCGGAACGTGAAGTTCCGGCTGCACAACGATACTGACGACTGCTATATCATCGCCGAACAGAAGGACGGCGTGTACTACGCCAAGGGTTTTACCGCCAAGAAATCTGATGCTACTACGTTCATTCCCAATGCACAGGGTCACATCGTGGTCAAGGGGCTGGAGAACGATGCCTATTCCCTGACCGAAATCTCCACGGATAAGGGCTATGTGCTGCTGAGGGACGCGGTCAAAATCATTATTAAGACCAGCGAGAACGGCCAGTGCGAGAAGTGCGGCGCAAAACTGCTGACCGCCTCCGCCACCGTCAACGGCAAGGACGTTACTATGACCGATGGCAATGCCATTGCGCCTTTGACCGTGGTTAACAACCCCGGCTTTGACTTGCCCAAGACCGGTGGCTACGGCACATGGATGTTCACCATTGGCGGTGTGGCCCTGCTGGGTGCGGCAGCCTTCATCGTGGTCAAGTCCCGCAAGCACAAGAGCGAGCAGTGAAGCGCTGGATACTGGCGGCGGCTTGCGGTATTGCGGCACTGGGGCTGCTGCTTTACCCACTTGCGGGAGAGTTTCTGAGCGAAAGGTATCATTCAGACGTCGAAACCACCTACACCGCCGCCATCGCGGACACCGATGATACCGAACTGACCGCCCAGCGTGAAGCCGCAGAGCAATACAACGCCATGCTGTCCGGCACAGCGGCCATCACAGAGGGAGGGGCTTCCGTCCCTCCCTTGCCGTATGCAGAGCAGCTCACGGTGGGCGGCGTCATGTGCTACATTGACATTCCCAAAATCAGCGTATACCTGCCGGTACAGCACGGCACAAGCGCGGAAACGCTTGAAAAGTCAGTCGGCCATGTGGTAGGGACTTCCCTGCCGGTGGGCGGCAGCAGCACCCAAGCGGTGCTGTCGGCTCACAGCGGCATGGCGAGTTCCAAGCTGTTTTCGGACATAGACCAGCTGGCAACGGGCGACACGTTTTACATCCATGTGCTGGGTGAGGTGCTGGCATACAAAGTAGACGCCATAAACACGGTACTGCCGACAGATACGCGACTGCTCCAAATCGAGGAAGGCAAGGACTATGTAACGCTGGTGACTTGTACGCCGTTCGGGATCAACACCCACCGACTGCTGGTGCGAGGGCATCGGGTGCCGTATACGTCAGAGCAGGACGCCGTTGCCACCGAAACGCAGAAAACGGCATCCTCGTGGACACAGCACTACCTCACCGGCGTGGGCATTGGCCTTGGCGTGGTGGCCGTGGTCGGTGGTGCTTACTTTTGGGTGAGGAGGGCGCGCCATGCGTAAGACACCCTTTGTACTGGCGGCACTGCTGGCGGTGGCGGGCATCTGCGTCATGCTGTGGCCGGTGTTCACGGGACACAGGCTGCAAGCCAACACAGATGAGGCCGTGCAGAGTTTCCTCGAAGAACGGAAGCCGGAGCAGCAGTACCCCGAACTGCTGGCAGCCTTACGGGAGTACAACCAGCGCATCCACGCCGAAAAGCAATCCGGCCTTGTTGATCTCGAAGCCTGTGAAACGCCCGCCGCCGACCTGACCGCCTGCGGTGTCGAGGACGAGATCATAGGCGTGCTGGAGATACCGGCTATGGAGCTGACCATGCCCGTCTACTTGGGTGCGTCCGATGCCCACCTCGCCGCAGGCGCGGCGGTGCTGGGCAATACCTCCGCCCCTATTGGCGGCGACAATACCAACAGCGTTATTGCCGGCCACCGTGGGTGGCGCGGTGCGGACTACTTCCGGCACATCGACCGTTTACAGGTGGGCGATACTGTTACGCTGACGAACCTATGGGAGACACTGACCTACACCGTGGCCGACATCCAGATCATCCAGCCCCATGAGGTGGATAAGATCAAGATACAACCGAGCCGTGACCTGCTGACGCTTGTCACTTGCCACCCCTATGCCAGCGGTGGACGGCAAAGGTATGTGGTGTGCTGCGAGAGAACGGAGGTGAGATAGCGGTGGCTCTTGTAGGCAAAGTGACCTTTGTGGGGGACGATGACATCCTATACGACGATGCAGATGCCTTCCTGGACTGCATTCGGGAGGAACTGCCCTATCGGGACACCACAGGGTTTC
>OHWY01000330.1_pt1 | contig 13456 bp, 10 predicted proteins | sample 1579801 | NCBI WGS metagenome assembly OHWY01 (sample SAMEA3882536, study PRJEB24775) | human gut metagenome | biome: human-associated habitat; feature: intestine environment; material: feces | place: Netherlands | collected 2009/2010 | reverse complement strand
CTCCACGGCTTTTTTCATCTCCACACCCATGGGGTACTGGGAGGAGGGATTGCCAAAGTGTGCCGTCAGCACCTCGTACATGGCGTCGGCCACGGCTTTGGGCACCGGCGTGGTGGCGGCGTTATCAAAATAGACCATAGAGAGCCTCCTGTTTCACGAACGGGTCTTGAAAGACACGGTAAAATACAGTATAATAAACCGATCAAAAAGCGGGAGTGAAAAACACCTTCACCCGTGAAACCTTATTATACGATAGAATAGGGGAAAGTGCAAGATGCGTGTTGCCATCTATACCTTGGGCTGCAAGGTGAACCAATACGAGACACAGGCCATGGAGCAGGAGCTGCTGCGCCGCGGTCATACGCTGGTGCCCGCCGAGACAGAGGCCGACGGCTATATCGTCAACACCTGCTCCGTCACCGCCATCAGTGATAAGAAATCCCGGCAGATGATCCGCCGGTGTCATAAGCTGAACCCCAACGCGGTGGTGGCCGCCTGCGGCTGTTATGTGCAGACCCACCCGGAGGTGGTGGCGGCACTGGACGTGGACCTGCTGGCCGGTACCGGTGACCGCATGGCGTTTCTGGACCTGTTCGAGCAGGCAGCCCACGAAAAGGAGCCGGTGAGACTGTTGGACGACGCCCTGCGCCGCCGGGAATTCGAGGTGCTGCCCGCCGGCGGCATGGCCGAGCGCACCCGGGCCATGCTGAAGGTAGAGGACGGCTGTGTGAATTTCTGCACCTACTGCATCATCCCCTACGCCCGCGGCCCGGTGCGCTCCCTGCCGCTGGCGACGGCCGTGGCCCAGACGGAGCAGCTGCGGCGCGAGGGTTACCGTGAGCTGGTGCTCACCGGTATCGAGATATCCTCATGGGGCCACGATCTGAAAAACGGCCAAAGCCTCATCGACCTGCTGGAGGCGGTATCCGCCGCCGCGGGGGATATGCGTCTGCGGCTGGGGAGCCTGGAGCCCCGTACCATCACCGAGGACTTCTGCCGCCGGGCGTCGAAGCTGCCCAACCTGTGCCCCCACTTCCACCTGTCCCTGCAGTCCGGCTGTGACGAGACGCTGCGCCGCATGAACCGGAAGTACGACACGGCACGGTTTTACGAGTCCGTCACACTGCTGCGGCAGTATTTCCACCGGCCCGCCGTCACCACCGACCTGATCTGCGGCTTCCCCGACGAGACGAACCGGGAATTCGAGCAGACCATGGCCTTTATCGAAAAGTGCGCCTTCGCGGATATGCACATTTTCCCCTATTCCGTCCGTCCCGGCACCAAGGCGGCGGAGCTGGTGCAGTTCAGCGCCGCGGTAAAGGAGGAACGGACCCGCCGCGCCGTGGCCGTGGCCCGGACTATGCACCGCGCCTATCTGGAGGGCTGCGTGGGGCAGACCTACCCGGTGCTCTATGAGCAGGAGAAGGACGGCCTCTACACCGGCCACGCCCCCAACTACTGTGAGGTGTGCGTCCGCGCCGAAGATTTACATAATAGAATTATCGATACAAAAATAGTCGGTATAGATGGTGATGTACTGATAGGAGAGTTGACATAACATGAACCACTTTTTCGCCTATATCAACCGTATGCGCTTCATCCAGCGCTGGTCGCTCATGCGGAACAGCTACACGGAGAATATCCAGGAGCACAGCCACCAGACAGCGGTGCTGGCCCACGCGCTGGCGGTGCTGCGCAACGAGCGCTTCGGCGGCCAGGTGGACGTCGGCGCCGTGGCCGTGGCGGCGCTGTACCACGACGCCGGCGAGATACTCACCGGCGATATGCCCACCCCCATCAAGTATTACAATCCCGGTATCCGCGAGGCCTACAAGGCCGTGGAGCAGGTGGCGGAGGACAAGCTCCTCTCCATGCTGCCGGAGGACCTGCGTCCCGCCTACGAGGACGCCCTCCGTCCCGCCGACCCGGAGATCGAGCAGCTGGTCAGGGCGGCGGATAAGCTCTCCGCCCACATCAAGTGCATCGAGGAGCTGAAGGCCGGCAACACCGAGTTCCGTCAGGCCGCCGCCCAGACCGCCGCCGCCATGGACGCCATGGCCCTGCCGGAGCTGGACTATTTCCGCGAGCATTTCCTGCCCAGCTATTCGCTGACATTAGACGAACTGGAATAGCAAACCGCGCCTCCCGCGCCCTGTCCTCGTCAGGTCTCCTCGACGTATACCCGATACGCCGTCGTCGGCCTGCCATCGACAGGACACGGGATCCATCGGTTTTCGGCAAACCGCGCCTCCCGCGCCAAAACAAAAAACCATCCGAAAGGAGTATATATAGTTATGAAAGCGATCGTTACCGTTGTGGGTAAGGACCAGGTGGGCATCATCGCCGGTGTGTGCAACACCCTGGCGGCCAGCCGCATCAACGTTCTGGACATCAGCCAGACCATCATGGAGGGCTACTTCACCATGATGATGGTGGTGGACCTGACCGAGTGTCAGGCGCCCTTCGACGCCCTGCGCGCCGATCTGAAGGCCTACGGCGAGGGCCGCGGCCTGTCCATCCGCATCCAGCGGGAGGACATCTTCGACGCCATGCACAAGCTGTAAGAGGTGGGGAATATGCTGAGTCTGCAAAACATCTTTGACACCATCGCCATGGTGGACAAGCAGCACCTGGACATCCGCACCATCACCATGGGCATCTCCCTGCTGGACTGCGCCGACGAGGACATGGACCGCTGCTGCGACAAGATCTACGACAAGATCTGTTCCCGCGCCGAAAAGCTGGTCCAAACCGGCTGCGATATCGAGAGCGAGTTCGGTATCCCCATCGTCAACAAGCGTATCTCCGTCACGCCCATCGCCATTGCCGGCGCGGCCTGCAAAAGCGAGGACTTCGTCCCCCTGGCCCTGACGCTGGACCGCGCCGCCAAGACCTGCGGCGTCAACTTCATCGGCGGCTACTCCGCCCTGGTGCAGAAGGGCTTTACATCCGGCGACCGGCGGCTCATCGCCTCCATTCCCGAGGCGCTGGCCCGCACGGAGCTGGTCTGCTCCAGCGTCAACGTGGGCAGCACCAGGGCCGGCATCAACATGGACGCCGTGGCCCAGATGGGCCGCGTCATCAAGGAGACGGCCCACCTGACCCGCGACCGCGACGGCCTGGGCTGCGCCAAGCTGGTGGTGTTCTGCAACGCCGTGGAGGACAACCCCTTCATGGCCGGTGCCTTCCACGGCGTGGGTGAGGCCGACACCGTCATCAATGTGGGCGTGTCCGGCCCCGGCGTGGTGTACCACGCCCTGCAGGGCTGCAAGGGCCAGCCCTTCGACGTGGTGGCCGAGACTATCAAAAAGACCGCCTTCCAGATCACCCGCATGGGCCAGATGGTGGCCGCCGAGGCCAGCGCCCGTCTGGACGTGCCCTTCGGCATCGTAGACCTGTCCCTGGCCCCCACCCCGGCGGTGGGCGACAGTGTGGCCCGCATCCTGGAGGAGATGGGCCTGTCCGTCTGCGGCACCCACGGCACCACTGCCGCCCTGGCCCTGCTGAACGACGCCGTGAAGAAGGGCGGCGTCATGGCCAGCGGCCATGTGGGCGGCCTGTCCGGCGCCTTTATCCCCGTCTCCGAGGACGAGGGCATGATCGCCGCGGCCCTGGACGGCACCCTGACCATCGACAAGCTGGAGGCCATGACCTGCGTGTGCTCTGTGGGTCTGGACATGATCGCCGTGCCCGGCAGTACCACGGCGGAGACGATCTCTGCCATCATCGCCGACGAGGCCGCCGTGGGCATGGTCAACAGCAAGACCACCGCCGTCCGCATCATCCCCGTGGAGGGCGCGGACGTGGGCGACACCGTGGAGATGGGCGGCCTGCTGGGCAGCGCGCCCCTGATGCCCGTCCACGAGGCCTCCAGCGCCGACTTCATCGCCCGCGGCGGCCGTATCCCCGCCCCGCTGCAAAGCCTGAAAAACTGATATGATCCGACCTGCGACAAGCTTCGACATTCCCCGCGCCCTGGCGATCTACCACAGCGCCCGGCAGTTCATGCGCCGCAGCGGCAACACCGTCCAGTGGGTCAACGGCTACCCCTCCGAGGCCCTGCTCCGGTCGGACGTGGCCGCCGGCCGGCTGTTCGTCATGGAGGACGCGGGCGGCGTGTACGCCGTGTTTGCCTTCATCATCGGCGACGACCCCACCTATCAGGTCATCGACGGCGCGTGGCTGGATGACGCGACACCATACGGCACCCTCCACCGCCTGGGCAGCGACGGTACCCATACCGGCGTGCTGGCCGAAGCCGTGGCCTGGGCGTGGACGCGGTGTCCCCATCTGCGGGCGGACACCCATGAGGATAACCACCCCATGCGCCGCTGCCTGGAACGCGCCGGCTTCGCGTACACCGGCACCATCCGCGTCGCCGACGGCACCCCCCGCCGCGCCTATGAGCGCATATGACCCCTGTTAGCCTTCCCCCTGGGGGGTCCGCGGTGTTGAATGACAGGCCGGTGGCCTGTCAGACCCGCGGACCGTGAGAGCAAAATTATTCCAAGGAAATCTCAACAAGTCCTGCCAATGCTCTGAAAATTCCATCACGGATTTTCTGCGGTCCATCTTTTTTATTACTCTGTATGGAAATGCATGATATGATGGATTTGGCAGCGGTGAAAGAAACCGGCAAATCGGAAGTTATAAAGGAGAAACACTATGGGATTATTTGGTAAAAGCAAAAAAGAGCGAGAAAAAGAGTATATGAACAGATTAGATGTTCCATTATGTTTAAAAGAAGACTTTGAATTGATTATTGATGATGTATTTACAATTATGGGGGTTGGAACAGTTGCCACAGGAAACATATCAACAGGAATGTGTAGAGAAGGAGAAAATGCGTGTGTTTATAAAACAAATGGAGGTGTATTAGAGACTATAATTACTACCATCGATATACATACAAAAGAACGAAAATCAAATGGTTGTGGATATAAAACAGAACATGTTGGACTTGGGTTAAGAGGAGTTTCTAAGGAACAATTAGAAAAAGGAGATAGAGTGATTGTAAAGAATGCCAATATGTATGGAATGTAATTACAACTTCCAGTTTGATGAAGTACAAGGCCATCTTCGAGCGCAACGCCGACCGTCTTGTGAACGCCAACACCATTTACGAGGGACAGGTCATTGTCCTGCCCGCGAAGTAAGCACAAGCAATCCACATAACGAAAGCATAAAAAATGCCCACCTCGAAAAGTCGAGATGGGCTTTTTTTCGTGTGCGCGGATTTGCTTAACTTAATGACATTGCCCGAAAGGGCTTTCTTTTTTACCCAGATGTACCGCTGAGGTATCAAAAAAGGAAAGTAAATGTATATAGCTTGAACGCAAAGCTTCATAGCTTTCGCGTTCTCCCGCCGCGGACATTTGCGGGGAAAATGTTGCAAATTGCCGTTGTGCAATTTAGCAAACGCCCCCGGCGTGCGAATTCGGAAAAGCAAAAAAACGCAGCAAAAAGTGCGAAAAAGGATTTCTGCTATATTTTTTAAGGAAATAGTACCAATACAAGTGAAAAAGTTGCATAAAAAAATTTTTGTACATGAAATACCGTGGGATATCGTGGCGAAAAATACATTCTAAACGTATGGTACATCTTCCGCGGCTGGGGAAAAACCGGATGTAAATGCCACAAAATGGGAAGTTTTTTCACAAAAAAGTTGCGGGCAAAATAACGAAAAGAACCGGACACTTTTTCAGGCGTACCCAAAAAAAGTGTGAAAATTTGACGTGCGCGCTGTTTTTCTTTATAATATTTCAGGAACAAAAAAGAAGATTTCGAATTTCACAACAATTCGGAACGGAAAGAGAGAAAAACATGGAAAAATACCTTGTTTTGGCAACCTTTGCAGGGTCTGTCATCGCACTTATCTTCGCCTTCGTCACCGGCAAAAAAGTGCTGAGTTTTGACGAAGGCACCCCGCTTATGAGCAAAATTTCGCAATCTATCCGTGCGGGCGCCAACGCCTACCTGAAGCGGCAATACACCGTTGTAGGTGTGTTTTTTGCCTGTATGATCGTGGTTTTGTGCATTATGGCGGTCTTAAAGTTGCTGACTTGGTTCGTGCCCTTCGCGTTCCTGACCGGCGGTTTCTTCTCCGGCCTGTCTGGCTTCGTGGGTATGCGCATCGCCACCAAGGCCAACTGCCGCACCGCCAACGCCTGCCGCGACGGCCTGAACCGCGGCCTCCGCGTGGCCTTCTCCGCTGGCTCCGTTATGGGCTTTACTGTGGTCGGCCTCGGCCTGCTGGATATCAGCGTGTGGTTTATGCTTCTGCGCTTCGTGTTCAAGCTGGAGGCCGCTGACATCACCAGTGCCATGCTGACCTTCGGCATGGGCGCCAGCTCCATGGCGCTGTTTGCCCGCGTGGGCGGCGGCATCTTCACCAAGGCGGCCGATGTAGGCGCCGACCTGGTGGGCAAGGTTGAGGCCGGTATTCCCGAGGACGATCCCCGCAACCCCGCTGTTATCGCCGATAACGTAGGTGACAACGTGGGCGACGTGGCCGGTATGGGTGCGGACCTGTATGAGAGCTATGTTGGCTCCATCATCTCTGCCTCCGCGCTGGGCGTGGCGGCATTCAGCGATCAGGCCTTCAAGGCCATGGCTATTCCCATGGTCATGGCGGCGGTGGGCATCATCTGCTCCATCATTGGCTCTTTCTTCGTCAAGACCGAGGAGAACGCCGACCAGCGCACGTTGCTGAAAGCACTGTCCCGCGGCACCAACCTGGCGGCTATTCTGATTGCTATTATCTCCTTCTTTCTGGTGTGGGCCCTGCTGGGCATCGAGCACTGGGGACTGTATGTGGCCATTCTCTCCGGTCTGGTGGCCGGCGTGCTGATCGGCAAGGCCACGGAGTATTACACTTCTGATACCTACAAGCCGACCCAGGAGCTGAGCAGCAAGAGCCAGACCGGCTCCGCTACCATCATCATCGGCGGTCTTGGCCTGGGTATGCTTTCCACGGCGGTGCCCATCGTGATCGTGGCGGTGTGCATCCTGTTGGCGTTCTTCCTCTCCGGCGGCGCAGCCAGCACAGGCATGGGCCTGTACGGCATTGCTTTGGCGGCAGTGGGTATGCTGTCCACGCTGGGCATCACCCTGGCCACCGACGCCTACGGCCCCGTGGCCGACAATGCCGGCGGTATCGCTGAGATGGCTGGCTTGGAGCCGGAGGTTCGCAAGCGCACAGACGCGCTGGACTCTTTGGGCAACACCACGGCAGCTACCGGCAAGGGCTTTGCCATCGGCTCCGCCGCGCTGACGGCTCTGGCACTGATGGCTTCCTATATCGAAAAGGTCAAGGAAGTGGGCGCGAATGTCACCTTTGAGGACTTCTCCCTGATGAACCCCGTGGTGCTGGTGGGCCTGTTTATCGGCGCGTGCCTGCCCTTCGTGTTCGCAGCGCTTACCATGAACTCCGTGGGCCGCGCGGCCCAGAGCGTGGTGCTGGAGGTACGCCGCCAGTTCCGCGAGATCACCGGCCTGATGGAGGGCAAGGCAGATCCCGACTACGCGCGTTGCGTGGATCTGTGCACCAAGGCCAGCCTGAAGGAGATGGTGCTGCCCACCGTTATCGCGGTGGTGACGCCCATTGTGGTAGGTATGATCCTGGGTTTCAAGGGTGTGGTCGGTCTGCTGGCCGGTGCCACCGTTACTGGTTTCCTGATGGCTATCTACATGGCCAATGCCGGCGGTGCCTGGGATAACGCCAAGAAGTACATCGAAGCAGGCAACTTCGGCGGCAAGGGCAGTGATTGCCACAAGGCCGGCGTGGTGGGCGACACCGTGGGCGATCCCTTCAAGGACACTGCGGGTCCGGCCATCAACATCCTCATCAAGCTGCTGAGCATGGTGTCCATCGTGTTCGCTGGACTGATCGTGAATTACGCTATTCTGTAACGGGAAAAGGGGAAAAAGAACAAGCAGCACCCCCGGCTTCTCTCTCTCAGATGCGCTAAGTAATTGATTTTTTTGAACAGGCAGGCAGTGGCGTGAGCCGCTGCCTGCCTGTTCTTTTGTTGTTTTTACTATGCGACTGTGGGACTTCCTCAGGTGAGGCCATCGCTTGAAGTGAGGAGGATTGGGCCACGGCAGAACTGCCTGCCGACAATCGGTTTGACTATCGGGACGTTGCGGCAGCAGGCAAACGAAAATCGCCGTGCAGAGGTCGTGTGCAGCAGTGGCTTCAGCGCATTTTCCCGTGAAACGATTCAGGAAGATGCCGCCTTCTTGACTGCTGAAGAAACGCAGATAATTAAGGCTGTAAACGATGAGCAGAATAAACCGTGCACTTTTTCGGCAGAAGACGCGCTGAAGGATATCGAGCTTTTTCCCAGAATCCTGCGGAGTTCTTATGGTGCCTACTATCTGTATGAAAAAGTTGATTGGGATGCAGCGGCTGATTCATGGTATGTTACCGCGATAAATGGCAGCGATAGGCGAAGTGAAAATAAAGCGCAACTCATCAATTTGAGAGAACTGCGCCTTCAATTCCTGAAAGGCATAAATAGAGAAGCAAGCCGCCGCAATGGACAGTTTGCTGCCTTGCTTGATTTCAACGGACAAATCGTCCTTAAGAGTTTTTGTTGTATTATTTATAAGCTTCATAAGGAGGTACCCCAATATGGCTGAGGAAAAGAAAGTCGTCACGCTGGACGATTTTGAGCAGCGTCTGATGGTCAGCGGCCTGATGGATTTTCGGAACGATCTTCTCCGGGACGAAAAGCCCACAGAAGACATTAACGATTTGATCCTGAAGGCCATTGATGCCCCAACAAAGAAAGAGAAACGGAGAGCCGACCGTGAGGCAAGATAAGCTCTCCAAGCAGAATGTGATCCTTTATCTTTGCGGCATAATTCCGGTTGTGTGGCTCGGCCTGTTGATTGCTCCCTGCTTAAAGGATGGATTGCCCGGACTGGTTCAGCAGTTCGGATCGGTGATGCAAAACCCATTCCAGATACAGCTTTGTGAGGACAGTGTAAAAACTGTCCTCACTTTGCTTTTGGTGTACGGGATCGCCATCGGCGTCTATCTCTCCACGGAGCACAATTACAGACGGCGAGAAGAGCACGGATCGGCCAAGTGGGGCACGGCTGGTTCGGTCAACAAGAAATATGCCAACAAGGATAAAACGGAAAACAAGCTGCTGACGCAAAATGTCGCCATCGGCCTGGACGGAAGAAAGCACCGCAGAAATCTGAATGTACTTGTATGCGGCGGTTCCGGTGCAGGTAAAACACGCTTCTACGCTCACTGCTCGGAACGCATCGAAGGTGTGCTGCTTATGCCGGTAATGGTGTTCAAGGTCCATGTTCTCACCTCCCTTCACGCCGGAAGGCAGGCCGTGGTTTCTTCTTTTACCCCTTACTGGTTTTCCAAATGGCCCTTTTGGCCATTTTTTCGGAAACTTCTCAAAAACATTTTTTTCGCGGCTCATGCTGCGCTCCTTTCGTTCTGTTCGGGTGGATATTCCTTCCAGAACGAAGGGCGGCGGGGAGCGGCAGCCCACGGCGAAGAAGTGCCGTGGATGACAAAAAGCACCTATAAAGGCTTCAAAACCTTCATAGGTGCTCAATAGGCGCAATGAAACGAAAGGGCAGGCGGGTGCAGAAAATTGCTTTCATTCCGTATTGCTCCGGTTATGCGATTTGTGCGGCGGCAAGCCGCATCAGCGGCACCTCCCGTACTCTTTTGTCATAGACTGATTTCCTTTCTGCTCAAATCGGATAGAAATGGCGAAAGGCGGTTGTTCAAAAGAGCAACCGCCTTTCCTGACGAATGAAGCCGAAAAGGGGCGCGGGGCTATTTGCCCGCGCGCCTGAAGGTGAGCCTGTTTACTTTTCGATGATTTGCAGCGCTTCTTCCTCACGCCACCGCCTGATCTGCCATGTGGTCAGCGCAAGGCATCCGGCAAGAGATGTACAGAGGGAGATCCCCACAAGCCTAACACGCTGCTGTCGTCGGTCTGCGGGGCTGTGGTCACGCGCCAGCCTGCATACACGGTCATATCCTTCGTCAGATAAACGCCGGAAACCTTGTTTGTCAGGCTGCGTTCGCTGTACCAGCCGATAAAGGTATTTCCACGCCAGGTCGGGACGTACTTAGTCAGGTCAATGTAGGCATTGTACGTTTCCCGCACGCTGGGAATATCACTGCCGCCGCCTGTTTCAAAGCGCAGCGTGTAGTAGGTGACGGGTGGATTGTAGCCGCCGCCACCGCCGCCGGTGTAGGTCCAGTGAGCGTAGACGGTGGTATTTGCAGAAAATACGGTAGCCGTCGTGATCTTTGTGCCGCCGCTCTTTTCGGTGTACCAGCCGTTGAAGCTGTGCTTGCTCCGGGAGGCACTGGGCAGCGAACTTAGCTTCTGATTGGTGGTGGTCATGCTGCCGACAGAGGGCGTACCATCGCCCGCGTCAAAGGTGACGATGAACTCGGTGGGTGCAGGCGGCGTGACGGTGCGCTCGTAGCCGCAAACATTGCAGGTCGTATCCGCGTCATCGGTGTAGACGTGCGCGGCCTTGTCCTTGATGCTCTCGGGCTTCTTCGGGCAGTCATCATCGGTGCATTCGTGCCAGTGGCTCGTACCGTCCTTGCTCCAGTCACCGTAGCTGTGCTCATGGGAGGGAGGCGCGTCCTCCCACAGTGCCTCGACTGTGATGTCAGCGGTGACGGTCACAGGGGCGTTCACCGGATACTCCATGCCGCCGATCTCCCAAGCCTTGAACTCCTGATCGGTGGGAGCGGTGAAGCCGCAGGCGGGCAGGATGTAATTTGCCCCTGTCTTGACGGTCACGGAATCCATGCTGCCGCTGCCGCCGCCTGCGTTGAAGGTGATTGTGCAATCCGCAAGCGGCGTACCCTCACCCACAGTGACCTCCGCATCTGTGCCGGCAAAGTGGTTGTTGTCCTCCGCGTAGCGCACGAAGTAATTGCCGGCAGGCAGGTTTTCAATCTCGATACCGGTGCAGGCGGTGTAGATAGTCTCGCTCTCCACACGGTATTCCATCGTTGCATCCACGCCGGTGATCTTGCCGTCGCTTCCGCCCTCGGTGGTGGGTGCGACACCGATCAAGCCGTTAGGCGCTTCCTGTGTGGCTTTGCCGATGCTCCACGCCGCGGTTACGGCGTCGGTGCTGTCATCCGCCCATTTGCCGGTTTGAGATGTGACGCTAACGGTGTAATCGCCCGCATCCGTGGCGGTGTTGCCGGAGATGTCCATAGTGGCTGGATCATAGCCGCTCACGGTCGCTGTATGCTCGGAGCCATTGTAGGTGTAGGTTCCGGTGACGCTGATGCTGGGCTTGGCGGGATCGGTAGGCGCAGGAGGCGCGTCCTCCTCGAAGATTGCTTTGACCTCCACATTGCTGTCCGGCATGGTGAACTTGTTGTTGGTGATTACAAGCCCTGCCGGAGATACGACCTGCCACTCCTTGAAGCGGTAGTCCTCTTTGGGCGTTGCGGTCAGGGTGATTTCCGTACCAGCCACGGCCTTGTCAGGAGATGCGGAAGCCGTTCCGTTGCCGTCCGGGCTGATGACCTTCACGTGGTGCCGCCTGTATATTCTGACTGTCGCCGTAGTCTCATTTCCCGCGTTGTCAGTTGCGACCACGGTATATTCCGCTCCCGCGTCATTGTTGCCGCCATCCGGCGCGGGGAGACGATAGGTGGGGCCGTCTTGCGGCACATCGGTGATGGTCACGGACTTGACGCCGGAAGACGTCTCTCCCGATGCAGCCGGGTCGCTCACGGTGAAGGTGTACGCGCCGGGCTTTCCATCGAGGGTATCCTCGACGGTGTAGCTTTCGCCGTCCGTCAGAGTTTCCATAACCGGGGCTTTCGTGTCCCTCTCAAGCACATGACCGCACACAGTGCAGAGCTGCTTCTGATTGCTCCAGTCGCCGGGGCTGTGCTTTCCGTTTTGCTTGGACATTTCCGCGGCGGGGTCTCGTGCGCCGCATTTCTTGCAGGCCCAGATGTGGCAGTCGTCCCTGATCGCCCAGCCAAATTCATGGTCGTGTGTGCTTTCCTCACAGCGCAGCTCCAGCTCGCTAATTACTCTGCCGTAATTGTAGGCATACGGCAGACTCAACCGCTGCAGGTCCACGTGCCCAATGAGAAGCTCCGTCGTGGTGCCCCAGCCCCGCTCATACTCTCTCTGGCTGCGGCGCCACTGCCACCCTGTCGCGCTCAGCCGCACGGACTTCCCGTCCGAGGCTTCGATTTTGATGTTCTCTTCTAAAGTCATTGCAAATTCCTGATCTTGCATCACTGTCATCCAGTGCACCCACTTCGAGCCTCTTCCGACCGCGGATGCAGGCTGATAATTATAATCATAATCGGAACTCGGATAAAGCGGAAGGGCAAGCGCAGTCAGCGTTGTGTCCTTGATCAGAATGTTCCCGCTTTTGCCTTTCATGCCGCCACCGATGCCCGCGCCATAGTAGCCCTGCGCCCTCACCACGCCGCCGGTGATGGAAATGTCATAGCCCGAACCGCCTCTTCCGCCACCGATTCCTGCGCCGGCATAGTTACTCCAAGCTTCGACCGTTCCACCGGAAATCTCGATATGATGCGCATCTTCCGACTTGTTCTGTCCGTCTTGATCGCCGCTGCCGATTCCTGCTCCGCCTGACTCGCTGCCGGCATTCACCGTGCCGCCCTTGATATAAATAAAGCGTCCGGGGCCGCCCTGACCGCCGCCGATCCCTGCGCCTTCCGAAACGGACCGCACCATCAGCTTGCCGGAATACACATAAATCTGCTCGCCGACGCCGCCCTGACCGCCGCCGATACCCGCACCGTATACGCCGCTGATCGCAAGAATCTCACCGCCATAGATACCCGTCGCCAGAGAGCCGAAATGAAGGTTCATGCCGTGTCCCTGCGAGAATTTCTTGATTCCGACCTTTGAGCCTCCGATGCCGGCGCCATACCTGCCGCCTTCACACGTGAGCTTTGTCCCCGTCTGCACCAGAACCCGGAGATAACCATCGGTTTTGTTTTTCTGCAGCGCGGCGAAGTTCTCCGCGCCGATCAGCTCGCTGTCGTTGCCGATAAAGTACAGACAGGCAGAGGCGCCGCCGTAAAGCTCGATGGCAGGGCCGTCCTTGGGTGCCTGAATGCGGACGCCGTCCAGAAAGATGTGCGGTGTATTGTTCTTGCCATCGATTTTGATCCGGTATTGAAAATACCAGTTCGGATCTGCGGAGCCCTTAATCAGATAGGTCTTGCTGTCCTTGATTTTCAATTCTCCGTTCTGCTTCGTAAGGTCCACTGTCTTGTCAAACGTCGCTGGGACGGAAAGCTTGACATCCGGTAGCTCATTCGCTGCAAAGGCCGCTGTCGGCAGCAGCGTCAGCACCATGCAGCACAGAAGCAGGATGCTGCGTATTCGTTTCTTCATTGGCTTTTCTCCTCCTTTTCGTGTCGGGCGGGCTTATCCGC
>OHWY01000326.1_pt1 | contig 13544 bp, 5 predicted proteins | sample 1579801 | NCBI WGS metagenome assembly OHWY01 (sample SAMEA3882536, study PRJEB24775) | human gut metagenome | biome: human-associated habitat; feature: intestine environment; material: feces | place: Netherlands | collected 2009/2010 | reverse complement strand
TTCACAAAAGAGCATAGTAATATACTGGCAGGAGCCGTAATATTAGTTCTTGCGGGTGCATTAGTTGTAAATGCAATTCCGTCAATTATTGCTTTATTTTCAGCTGGAGCAGGTACTGTTTTTGGTTTGTTGATTCAAGCGCTGTAAATTGTAAAAGAATAAAAGAGACAATGGCCAGAGGTTCGATTTTATAAAGAGGACCTCTGGCAAAAGGGGGATTAAGAAGAATGCATATTAAATCAATTGTGTCAGATGAGGATAGGGAAGAATTAGAAAGAATGCTTTCGCTTGGGTTTATAATTCCTAATCAATTATTTAAAACAAGACAGAAAAGTAGAATGATTATCTATATTTTTACACCTGTAGAATTTTTACTGTCGATTAATTGTTATCTGTCGGAAAGTTATTTGATGTTTGGAATAGGGATTGGAACTTGTGTGGCTTGTGTGGCTTGGATTATTTGGTATCAAATGATTGGTAAAAATTTTGAAAAAAATGTTCATGAATTTGTCTGGGGTAGATCAGGATATGAAACGGTGGATATCGATGAAAACGCAATTAAAATAGATGAAGATCAAATTTATGAATTTAAAAATATTGATAGAATGTTCTTATATAAAAACTTCTTTTTTTTCATAACAAATGAAAAGAAAATATTTATATTTAAAACGACAGATATGGAGTCGGATGAACTTATAAAAATTATTAAAACAACAGGGATTTTATTTGAAAAAAAAGAAAAACCATTTAATATTTATAAGTATTGTAAAAAAGGAAAAAGTTTTTAAAAATAAGCAGAGGATGGTGGATTTATCATCCTTTTAGAGAAGAGCATGTATTTTAAAGGGAATCTGGTTTTGCAGGTTCCCTTTTTGCCATCAAAAACGTTGATGTTTTATCAAATGACGCTAAAAATAAAAAGAATAATGCAGGGGGTGACATTATTAGTTATCGCTGTAATATTTGGATAAAATATAAATAAAACATAAAAAATATAAATAAATTATAAAATGGCGACAGTTTTTTCTTGTTCAAGTGTTTATTATATAGAGGACAAAATAAGACAGCAAAGGAAGTGGTGCTGTTGCATCGGAAAAATGACACAAAATTAGTGATGTCCATTCGGGAAAAGAATTGAAGGGGATTCTTTTCCCCATTTGTCGTGTTACGAAAGACTGAGGGTAAGAAAATATGCTAGAACTTGCAATCTGTGATGATGACATCATCCTATGTAATTGGTTAGAACAGAAGCTGCTCCATTATGGGAAAGCGAATGACTGTCAGATATCTATAGAAATATACTATTCTGCGGAGCAGCTTCTTAACAGGCTGGAAGAAGAATCCTACGATATGTTATTCCTTGATATTTGTCTGGAACATGAGAATGGAATTGATATCGGAACGGAGATACGAAAGAAAAATTATGGAAAAGAACTGCGGATTACCTATATTTCAACATATCAGGAATATGCTATGAAATTATTCCGTATTCATCCATTTGATTTTCTTGTAAAGCCAATCCGAGAGGAAGAACTTTTCCGGGTGATAGGTGAATTACGGGAACTGTTAAAAGAACGGAAGAAAATATTTGAATATACGGATACAAAAGGAATCCACAAGATTTCTTATGACAAGATCCTGTATTTTTATAGTCTGGGAAAAAGAGTACATATCGTGACATCGGAAAAAGAATATGAATATCGAGGAAAATTAAAGGATGTAGCGGATGTAACAGAAGAATATTTCTTACTGATTCACAAGTCCTATCTCATCAATATGGAACACGTGGAGCATTACGAATATGACAACGTGGTTATGAAAGACAAGACACGTCTCAGTATCAGTAAAGCAAATCGCAAGAAGGTCAGGGAAAGACTATTACAAACGGAGAAGAAAAGATTATGAATATCCATTTGATCACTTATCTGACAAGTAAATTATTCTAGATTTATACTGTGTTCCGTTACAATACCATCCTGTATCCAAAAAATGAGGATACACAAAAGCTATTTGCATATTTTTGTGCATATCTGCTTTCATGCTGGGGAAGCATGCAGTGGGGAACGATGTACGGAGATCTGATCTTTGAGCTGATAGCTCTGTTAATTATAACAGTGGCATATCAGGCAGACTGGCAACATCATGTCTGGAATACACTTATGGTATATATTATGGGAATTTTATGTGATGGGATTCCAATCGTGTTCTTTCAACGGTATGCGGTAGCAAGAAATCCGGTGCATCATCACATGGGACCGGGAACTATTGTAATGGGAAATTTTATATTCTTTTTACTGGAAGTCATTATTGAAAGAAAAGTAGGTGTAAAGAGAAGTTATTATATAAAGAACCGTCATTGGCTTGCTATGCTTTCTGTCCCGGTGATCAGCATTATAGTCTGTATCAGGATATTGCTGCCAGACAGAAGAGGTGTGCGGTCTACGATTGTATTATTCTTACTGTTTATCAATGTGTTTATTTTCTATCTGCACGATGAGGTTCAGAAAAGTTATATTGAAACAGCAAAACAGGAAGAGATGAAAATTCAGATGAGCCAGTATGCAAAAGAACTGGAGATGATGATGAAATCACAGGACAGGCTGAATAAGATACATCATGATTACAAGCACCATCTTACAACAATAGGGGCAATGGCAAAAACGGGAGGAAATGAAGAGATTCTATCGTATCTGAAACAAATGGAGAATATAGCCGGAACAGCCTTATGTCATCATTTATATACAGAAAACCGTAATATGAATAATCTGCTGAATTATATTTTGGAAGATTCGAAATCAGTAATTGAAAATCCGGAGATTTCTGTAGAAATACCGAATCATATAGGGGAAGAATTATTTGATATAAGTATAATAGTGGGAAATCTTATGGATAATGCTATTCGTGGGACAGCAGCTTCAGATGAAAGGAGATTATCGTTTCAGATGTATTATGGAAAAGGAATCATGAATATCCAGATTGAGAATAGCATAAAAGATACACCAAAAGTGCGGAATGGAATTTATCTGACAACGAAAAGCAGGAAAGAAGGACATGGAATAGGATTACAAAATGTGAAACTCGTAGTAGAAAAATATCATGGTCAGATGGAGATCTGCCATACGGAGAAATCCTTTCAAGTGAAAATATTATTATATATGAAATTAGATGAAAAATAGTAAGGCGATGGTGTCTTACTATTTTTTTCGACCGATTTCGTCTATTTTTGCCACCTCAAGGGGCATTTTTACCATTTATGAAAATTTTGTGATTTTTTAGATTATAGTAGTGCCAAAGTCAGAAAAAAGGAGGGTAGCGGTTATTTTGTAAAGGAATTATAGAAAAAGATTACAAGAGGGAGAAAGAGACTATGAAGAGATTTCGAAAGTCGGCTATAGCCTTAGTACTTGCACTCCTGATGGCACTACAGGGAACAGAGCCTATTTTTGTACAGGCAAAAGAGGCCATTGAGGATGTACAGAAGAATGCAGATTTCTCCAGACCAGAGGCTTTGACGGAAGAGGAAGCAGGGATTACAGATTCCACATCTGGAGAACAAGATAAGAGTCAGCAGTCTGATGCGGACGTACAAAATGAAACGACGCCATCAGAAGATACAGAGACGCAGGAAGAACAGACAACTCCAGCGGAAGAAACAGAAGAAAATCCGCAGGAAAAAGAAGTGGAGTTGAAAGAACCACAGGATTACTATCCGATTCCAGAAGAACCGGAAGGTGAACTGATTGATTATGATGCCATTTCCAAGACTTATAAGACAGGGGACAAGCAGTATACAACCGTTTATGGAGGTTATGTCGGAACTTATAAGAATGAGGATGGAGATACCGAGCTGGTTGATAATACACTTGTAAAACCAGAAGAAGCAGATACTCCGGCATCCGAAGAAGCACAGGAAGCCAGCAGTGTAGTGGCAACTGAAGAAAAGGAAGAGAAAACAGAAGTTTATCAGAACAAGGCAAACGATTATGCTATCCTTCTTCCGGAACAGATGTCAGAAGAGAATGGTGTAACGATTGAAAATGGAAAGACCAGAATCGGGATCATTCCGGTAGATGGAGATTATACACATTCCGTTATTAAAGACAATGCGATCCTTTATAATGAAGTTTACGAGGGCGCAGATGTTCAGTATACAGTACTGGATTCCAGCATTAAGGAAGATATCGTACTTCAGCAGCCAACAGACAGGGAAGTCTATGAATACGAGCTGCAGATTCCGGGGTATCAGGCAGAAGTAAAAGACAATCAGGTCTATATCTATCCGGAAGGGAAGACAATCAAAGATGCGAAGTATCTTCTGGAGACGCCATCAATGGAAGATGCTGCCGGGGAAATCAGTTTCCTGATCACATTGGAACTTCGGGAAGAAGATGGAAAAACAATCCTGACCGTAAAACCAGATAGGGATTGGCTTTCGGCAGAAGAACGTCAGTATCCGGTCAGGATCGATCCGACACCAGTAGAGATTCAGAAGAGTTCCTTTAACATGATCGGTGTGGAAGAGGGAAGTCCTACCAGTCAGATTGGTGACAACAATTATCCGTATGTCGGATTTGATGATGGTATTAAGTCTGGGAACCTTGCAGGATTTGGTACTGCACACCAGAACTGCCGGACTTATATCAAAGTAAATTCAAATTTTAGTCAGATTCCGAAAGATTCCAAAATTGACAGTGCAACATTTGCAGTCAGTCAGAAAACTGCATACAGTGGTGGTGCATCCCAGTTTGGACTTTATCGTGTAGATCAGTCGTGGAACACCTCCATCACATGGAAAACAAAACCAGTAAATCTTACGTTTCAGGATGTACAGAATGCAAGTACCAGCAGGAACAGCTATATCAATTATGACGTCAAAGATCTGGTCAATGACTGGGTGCAGGGAACTCATGCGAATAACGGATTTGCACTGGTAGCCATTGCCGAGGCAAATAACCTTGGAGCTTCTATGCAGTGTGAGGTACTGAATAACAGGGCATCCGTTTATGGACCGAAACTCAGCATCCAGTGGTCACCGGCTGAAGATCCATATCTGCGAGATATGTCACTGGATGAAACAACGATCCTGCTTCGCCCGATGACAGAAAAGAATACAAATGGAAAGCTGAAGTTTGATGCCGTATTTGCAGACGGAATTGCAAAGAGCAAATCTACAGTAGAATATTATCTGCTTCCAGATGAGGAAAATGAAGAACATCACGAAACAGATGCAAAACCATTGTATTCCTATCCAGACAGTACTGAATACAATAAGCAGTTCCCGGAGGCGAATAAGTATTACAGCAAAGATTCCAACTGGCAGAGTGCACTGTATTCAGGGCTGACGAAGGACAAGCTTTATAAGATCAAAGCAAAAGCATCGAAAGAGATTGATGGAAAGCTGGAAACAGGAAAAGAAGTGACCAGTGACAGCTTTGTGATCTATGAAGTGAAGCAGTTTGATACATTCCCGAAGATTGCAAAATATTATGGTGTTCCGCTTAAGAACATTATGAAAGACAATCAGGTTATGGACGCACTGGTAGTCGCAAATAACACGATCTTTATCCGTAACCCACAGACAAATGTTCCATATAGTCCTGCACCGCTTACCGATCAGGATAAGATGCGGATTGACGGAGCATTGATGGGAAGAGGCCTGCACTGTGAATTTGGATTTGAACCAGTCAACTTAAATACTGGTAACTTCTACATGGATCAGTCCGATGCGACGATGAATGAACTGAATGGAGAATTCTCCATTACAAGAAGCTACAATTCCAAAGGAACAGACCAGCATTCCATGTTCGGACGTGGATGGAGCTTTAACTATGACCAGTCACTTTCTCAAATGGAGGACGGAAGTCTTCTGTATATGAGAGGGGACGGAAGTTATCTGATCTTTGATAAGAATGAAGATGGAAGCTACACTACTCCGGATGGTTATGTATATGATTTAAAAGCAGTCAGCTATAAAGATACAGACCATGACTACATCGGATGGGAACTGACAGATGCGGATCAGAGCGTCTGGTCATTTGATAAATATGGAATTTTACGTTATGTAACGGATGTGAATGGATTTAAGACAGTATTAGATTATGACGATGATTATAATCTGAGTAAGATTACAACACCATCCGGAAAAACATTCGGGGTAAAACAGGATAAATTCGGGCATATCAAGGAACTGTCTCTTCCAGATGGTGGAAAAGTTTCTTACAAATATGATGAGCAGGGAAATCTGATATCTGTAACAGATCCGAATGGAACAACAAAAGAGTACAAATATGATGATGACAGCCGTATGACAAGCTGGAAAGATGAGAATGGCAATACGGTTGTAAAGAATACTTACGATAAAGAAGGAAGAGTTGTAGAGCAGACTGATGCAGAAAAAGGAACGGCAACTTTCAAGTACGGAAAGAGTTCTACTACAACAACGGATAACGAAGGAAATAAGACCGTTTATCATTATGATGATCAGTACCGCACAACATCCATTGAATATCCGGATGGAACAACCTGTGAAAAGACTTATAATGCAGAGAATCAGCTTGCTTCCGAAACGACAGCAGCCGGAACAAAAACTTACACTTATGATACATTTGGCAATGTAGCAACGGAGACAAGAGAGGATGGAAAGACAGCCTCTTATACTTATAATGAGCAGAATAAGCTGACCAGTGCAACTGGATATAACGGAGCAACGGTTACTTACAGTTATGACGGTAATGGAAATATGGTCACATCTACAAAACCGGATGGAACAGCCATTACCTATACTTACGATGACAAACATCGTATGGTATCCCAGACAGACGGCAGAGGTGTCACAACAACGTATTCGTATGACGGACCGAACATGACCGGATATGTGGATGGAAATGGAGCAGCATGGGGATTCACGTATGACGCGATGAATCGTGCAGTTACCATGACAGATCCACTTGGAAATGTAACCTCGAACAGTTACGATGCGAATGGCAATCTGACTTCCAAGACAGCAGCCGATGGCGGTGTGACCGCTTATACGCTGGATGGTGTGGGAAATATTACAGCAAGTACTGACGCACTGGGGAATACCACCACTTATACTTATGATAAGATGTACAACATGACCAGTGGTACAGATCCGAAAGGAAATCAGATCAGCTACGTTTATGATAAGAATTATCAGCAGGTCAAAGCAACCGATGCAAAAGGAAATACAATTACTTATAAGTATGACAGCATGGGACGTGTCATAGAAGAGAGTAATAAAGATTTTGGAACAAAGCTCTATGAATATGACAAAGCAGGAAATCTGAAAAAATATACCGATGGAAATGGAAATGCAACCGTATCCAAGTTTGATTCTCTTGGACAGGTGCTTCAGTCCAAAGATGCAGTTGGTAATATAACCAAATATGAATATGACGCATTAGGAAATGAAACCAAGATTACTTATGGAGATGGAAGCAGCCATTCCAAGGAATATGATAACTGCGGAAGACTCGCTAAAGAGACAGATGAATTAGGTGCAGTTACCACTTATACTTATGATGCGGCAGACAATCTGGTATCAAAATCAGATGACAGTGGAAGAACCTGGACTTATACCTACGATAATACAGGAAACCGCTTAAGTGAAACCAACCCAGAAGGTGGAACTACCACATATACTTATGATAAAGCAGGAAATCTGGTATCTTCTACCGATGAAGAGGGAAGAACAGATACTTATGCTTACGACAAGGCAGGAAATCTGACTACATCCAAAGATGCCCTTGGATATACCGTATCCATGAAGTATGACTTAAATGGAAATCTGGTATCCTCTACCGATGAAAATGGAAATACCAGTACCATGACTTACGATGGTAATGGAAACATGACATCGGTAAGCGATGCAAAGGGCAACATTACAGCAATGAAATATGATTCCACCGACAATCTGGAACAGACGGTGGATGCCCTGAAAGGAAAGACCACTTACGAATACGATTCACAGGGCAACAGCACAAAGATGACAGATGCCCTCGGCAATGCGTATAGTTATGTGTATGATAAAGAGGGAAATAACACATCCATAATACTGCCGACAGGGGACAAGGTGCTGATGGAGTACGATGCCATCGGACAGCTTGTAAAATGTACGGATGCACAGGGACTCGTAATTACCTATCAATATGACGGAGCAGGCAACCTGATCCATTCCTCCGACAATGGTGGAAACAGTATGGATTATACTTATGATGGTGCCGGAAATGTACTGACACAGACCGATGAACTTGGCAGGACAGCAACATACAAGTACGATCAGTACGGCAGACTCCTGAAACTTACTGAAGCAGACGGAAGTATCACATCTTATGAATATGATGTTATGGACCGCATTACAGCGGTAACGGATGCGGAAGGTCATAAAACAACCTTTACCTACGATAAAGTCGGCAACCAGTTATCCATGACAGAAGAAGAGGAAGCCACATATAAATACGCTTACGATAAGAAAGACCGGGTTATTTCTCAGACAAATCCACTGGGAGCATCCAGCACCTTTAAGTATGACGGAAATGATAATGTGACGGAATCTGTCGATGAAAACGGTACGGTTACCAAGTATGCTTACGATAAAAATGACAATCTCGTATCCCAGACAGACGGAAATGGAAATACGACAACCTACCAGTATGATGAACTGGACCGCAAGATCGGTGAGACTTCTCCGTTAAAAGAAACAAATGAATACCGTTATGATGCCATTGGAAATCTTACCAAATCAAAAGATCCGATGGGACTCATTACCGAATACAAATATGACAGCCTGAGTAACATGACGGAACAGATTTCTCCAAAGGGAGCAGTTACCAAATATGATTACGACAAGCATGGCAATGTCATTTCTGTAACGGATGCAAAGGGAAATGAGACACAGTACAGTGTTGACCTGAATGACAATGTCACAAAGATGACACAGGCGAATGGTGGAGAGTATACCTATAGTTATGATAAAGCCGGACGTCTGAAGAGTATGACCAGTCCACTGGGTTATACTAAAAATTTCTCTTATGATAAAGTGGACAACGTGGTAAAAGAAAGCGACAGCTTAAAGAGTACCACTACTTATACTTACGATAAGCTCCATAACATGAAGTCTTCTACCAATGCACTGGATGGAACAACCAGCTTTTCTTATGATAAGTATGGCAATCTGGTGAAGGAGACAGATCCGCTTGGACGGAGCAATACCTACAGTTATGACCTGGCAGGTCAGATGACTTCTGCAGCTGATCCGCTTGGTAAGATAACTGCTTACACTTACGACCCGGCAGGAAATATTACTGAGATCACCAAACCGGGTGGAAGAAAGACCAGCTATGGATATGATAAGAATTATAATGTTACATCTGTAACAGATCCGATGGGCTATGTTGCAAAGACAGTCTACGATAAAGACAACCGTGTAACAGAAGAGACCGATGCACTGGGGCAGAAGGAATCCTATACCTATGATAAGGACAGCAGGGTAACTTCTATTACAGACAAGCGTGGATTCACAACGGGATTTGATTACGATGCACATGGTAATATTCAGGTTGTTACAGATAAGACCGGATTAAAGAGCCATCTGGAATATGACAAGAATGACAACCTGACCAAAGTAACTGATGCCCTTGGCGGTGTAACAACTTATGGTTACGACAACATGGATAACCTGGTGACCTTCACCAATGCAGCAAATAAGACAACGAATTATACTTATGATCTGGAAGGCAACCTGACATCCATCAAAGATCCGGCAGGAAGAACGGAGAAATTCGACTATGATGAAAAAGGCAGACTGACCGGACATACACAGGCAAGCGGCAAGAAAACCACGTATGATTACGACAAACTGAATGACCTGTTGGAGAAATCTTATCAGGACGCAAAAGGCGAGACATCCGAAAAGGACGTGACCTACGCATATAACAGTGCCGGGGAACGGGTATCCATGAAGGATCAGACAGGCAAGAGCAGCTACGAATACGATGCACTTGGAAGAATCACCAAAGTGACAAGCGGTTCGAAAAAGGATGTCAGCTACGTTTATGATGACGCAGATAATCTGCAGGCAATCGTATACCCGGATGGGACAAAGATCAGCTATGAATACGACTTAAATGATAATCTGGTAAAACTGACAGACCGTAATAGAAAAGTAACCACTTACAAGCATGATGCACTGAACCGTGTGACAGAAGTTACTAGAAGTAATGGAACAAAGACGGAAGTATCTTACGATGCAGAAGATCATATCACAAAGATTGTGAATACCTGTGGTTCCTGCGGCAAAGTAATCAGTACTTATGAGTACAAGTACAATGATCAGGGATATGTAGTTGGAGAAACAGCTACGGAACTGGAAGCTGGAACAAGAAAGACGCCAAGCTGGGAAGACTGGTACAACTGGGGCGATACACAGAAAGAGACAGACAAAGCAGACTGTGAGCATCAGGAAAAAGAGATCCAGACGACACGTACCTATGAATACGATGACAACTGGGAACTGACACGCTGTACAGAAAAAGCAGAGGGCGGTAAAAAGACAGTCCATAATTATACTTATGACAAGATTGGAAACCGGACCTCTTACGAGAAGATCGAGGATGGTGTCAGCAAAGCAAAATATAACTATAAGTACAACGATTCCAACCAGCTCATCAAACGCACCAATGCAAAGATCTGGGGCGATCCGGGAACAACCTACAGCTATGATAAAGATGGCAATCTGATCCAGGAATGTGATAAGACAAACAGTGCAGATCCGGTTACTTATGAATACACAGCAGAGAATCGTTTGGCAGTAGTAAAACAGGGTGGAACAGTCCTGATGGCAGCCATGTACGATGGAGATAACAACCGGGTATTCGAACTTGATAACACCTATAAATGGGAAGACTGCTATGGCGATGAAGTCCTGATCCCGGCGAACCAGCGTACCGAAGATGGAAACAGCCCGAAAGAGCAGCTTGCCTCTCTGGTAAAAGGCGGTTCCAATGCCAAAGGATACACACTGACAGAGTATATCAACGATATCAATCGCGAGAATACAGAAGTCCTTGCAGAGTATGGAGCAGACGAGAAAGTACGTCAGGCTTATACTTATGGAGAAAGTGGAATCGGAGAACGGGTAAGCGTTGATAAATCGGAAGAAAGCAGTTATTATTTATATGACGGAAGAAACAGCGTGACCGGAATCCTGACCGAAACAGCTAATCTGACGAACAGTTATCAGTATGATTCATACGGTAACCTTACATCAGGAACAGCAGACGGTGTCAATTACTACGGTTACAATGGGGAGTCCACAAATGTAAAAACAGGACTTCAGTATCTGCGGGCAAGATACTATAACGCAGAGAACGGAACCTTTACAACTGAAGATAGTGACCTTGGAACGACAGAAAATCCATTGACCAGAAACCGCTACGATTATACGACCAATAATCCGCTGAATTACAGTGATCCGACAGGACATTCATTGTGGAGCAGGATTAAGAGTACAGCTAAAAAAGCAGCGAAAGCAGTCAAGAGTGTCGGCAAGAAAATCGTTAATACTGCGAAAAAGGTAGTCAAAACAGTAGTAAATACAGCTAAGAAAGCAGCAAAAACTATTGTTAACACAGTGAAGGGTGCAGCAAAAACTGTAAAAAATGCGGTTACACATCCAAAAAAGACATATCAATCTGTGCGGAGTAGCGTGACGAATTCATACCGAAAAGTTGTATCAAGAGGTAGCAGTTTTGTCCGTTCGGTAAGTAATGGTGTTCAGAAAATTGGAAAAACTTATACATCTTTTAAATCCTATGTTTCAGAACGAACATCAGAAATTCGTTCTGAAGTAGTACGCCACATGTGTACCACAACGAATCGTATTACAGATCAGTTGGGCAAAGTAAACTGGAAAAATGTAGCGATTGGTGTAACAGCAATGGTAGTGTCCGGTGTTGTGGTTGCGGCAACAGGCGGTTTAGCAACTGGAGCAGTTCTGGCAGCATTGCCAGCAATGGGTGGATTAGGAACTGCGATGGTTTCAGGAGCTGTAGCAGGTGCAATTGGTGGTGCTTCTTATGGAGCAATAAGTTCTGGATTGTCAGGAAATAGTTTGAAGCAAGTTGCAAAAGATACCTTAACAGGCGGATTAACAGGAGCAATATCTGGAGGTATTTTGGGTGGTCTTACTTATGGCGCCGGTAAAGCACTTAGTGCAGTGAAGGACTTGGTAAAAGGAAAATCTAGTTCAACTAAGCCGGGGCATATCACTGAAATGGCTACAAAAAAACTGGATTATACAAGTGAAAATGAAGCACCTTTATTAACACAAACAGATCAATCTTCCGCTTCAAAGGTTACCGCAAGAAATAATTCCGCTTCTATATCGGACAATAATATTGAGTCAGTGGCTGCGGGGAATAATACTACTAAGTCGACTACAGCATCAAAACAAGGAAATAATGTAAAAACAGCTACTACGAATACCGCTGAAAATAATGCTGAAGCAACATCGGGATACTATAAAGATAATAATGGTAGATGGCATAGGAAAAATGGACAGTTTGCATCAAATGAAGAGGTTGGCATACCATCTAAGAAAACAAGTCTTTGGAAGATACAAGAACAAATTATGGATATGCATTAGTGGATAAAGATACTAATGAAATATTAAAATTTGGTGAAACATTGAATCCTGAAAAAAGATATTCTCAAAAGTATCTAAATGAAAATAATGCGGTGATGAAAGTTATAGAAAGTGGAAGTAAGCGAGATATTCATATGTGGCAATATGATATGAACAAATATTATGAATCAAAGTATGGAGAATTTCCACCATTATTAAAAAGTAAGGGATGGTGATGAAATAATAAATAAAAGTTTAATTAATGAAATTGTTTAGGTAGTTGGTAATGAATATAGAAGGAGGTTATAAGAAATGGAATTGAATATTAATTCGCCATCATATTTTACAAAACAATATGGGGTTATCGATGAAATCTACAGCATGTGCAGAGGTATATCAAAACATGTTGAAAATAAGCAGTACAGTGATCTTGTAGATATAGTTGGTATAACACCAATTATAGCACCTAAAGATATTATAGAACAGGGCCTTTTTAAACAAGAAAAGAAGTGTGATATAAAATATGGTTTTGCATCGGTTAGTCTCTGGATTGATTATGATGAATACTTAAAAGCTGATATAACGGATAAACAGATTATGATAGTAAAAAATATATTAGCATCCATAAAAACGATATCTCGAAAAGCAAAAATAGATTATAAACAGTTTTGTGAGGATATATTTCAATATTGCAAGCTGATAAATCTTCCGATAGAATCAAATTTAAAAGTATAAATTAGTCAGTGGAGGTGAGAGGCATTGTTAATAATTACAATGCCTCGAAAATATGAGACGAAAAATTATAATAGTAATTGTAGTTGTGGTTCTGGTTATAGTAGCTACAATAACATTTTTTGTGATAAAAGATTTACAGCAGGAGAAAAGTCTTCGAAAAGAAATT
>OHWY01000315.1_pt1 | contig 13834 bp, 11 predicted proteins | sample 1579801 | NCBI WGS metagenome assembly OHWY01 (sample SAMEA3882536, study PRJEB24775) | human gut metagenome | biome: human-associated habitat; feature: intestine environment; material: feces | place: Netherlands | collected 2009/2010 | reverse complement strand
TCTTATCGCCCGCACCAATAGACTGCCCGATTGAAACCGTAGCCCCCATCGCAAGCCCCACGATCATCACCGTCAACATATGCATCACCTGGCTTCCAATCGAAACAGCTGTTGTACTGGCAACCCCATCAAACTGCCCAACAATAAAAAGATCCGCCATCCCATAAAGCGTCTGCAAAAAATAAGATAAAAAATAAGGTAGCGAAAAATAAATCACATTCCGAAAAACACTCCCCGAAGTAAGATCCCGTTCCATAAAATAACAACTCCTTTACAATCACTTCCTTAATAGTAATTGAATTTTCCTAAAATAGTCAATAAAAAGAATACAGACCTAATGCATCTTATAATAATAAAAATGCATAACAATGCATAAAAATAAGAAATTATACATAAAAATACACAGAAACATGCATAAAAATCAAAAAACCACTTGCTTTACCAAATAAAACCATGTATACTAAACCAATCGGAAAATAAAATAGATAGAATAATAATTGTTTTTTAAGATAGGCTGAACCAAAACTCGGCTGAAATCACATGGAATTCTTTCATTCCCAAGGGAGACAGGTGTCAAACTTCCAATCCTCATGCTGTCAAGCATGAGGCAGGAAGTTTGACGCCGCCTCGCCCGCCCGTTGCACCACAATGAGTCGACAAGCATCAGCCCCACCCAATTGGAGAATGTTCCCATTCGTCAGTGCACAGCTCCTGCGCGAAATATCTTTGCTAAGCAACCCCTCGAAAACGCCGGCACTTGGCAAGGCGAGCGTAAGCAAAGCCGAGCCTAGTACCGCTGCGTTTGAGACGCGCCGAAGAAATATCCACTGGATATTTCTTTAGGCATGCATGGCAAGCGCAAGCGCGGTTGCGTGCAAACATATTTCGCGCAGGAGCGTCCCCGCACCAATCAAAAAAACATTTCCCCAATTCCCGCGAACCCCTTTACAATAGGGATTAATGGGTTTATAGTATTTATGATTATGCCTATCTATACACAAATACGGCATTTACGAAAGGATGGTTTACATGATTAAAGCAGGAATCATCGGTTCTACCGGTTACGCCGGAGGAGAACTGGTTCGCATTTTAACAGGACATAAAGACGTAGAAATTAAATGGTTTGGCTCAAGAAGCTATATTGATAAGAAATATGCAGATGTATACCGCAATATGTTTCAGATCGTAGATGCGGTATGTTTAGATGATAATATGGAACAACTTGCAGATCAGGTAGATGTGATTTTCACAGCAACTCCACAGGGACTGTGCGCATCATTAGTTAATGAAGAAATCTTATCAAAGGTTAAGATCATCGACCTGAGTGCAGATTTCCGTATCAAAGATGTCAAGACTTACGAAAAATGGTACGGTATTGAGCACAAGAGCCCGCAGTTTATCGAAGAAGCAGTTTACGGACTGTGTGAAGTGAACAGAGAAGATATCAAAGGCGCAAGACTGATCGCCAATCCTGGATGCTATACAACATGCTCCATCCTGACTGCTTATCCGCTGGCAAAAGAAGGACTGATCGATATGGATACGCTGATCATTGATGCCAAGTCCGGAACATCCGGAGCAGGAAGAGGGGCAAAGGTTCCGAACCTGTACTGTGAAGTCAATGAGAATATGAAAGCATACGGTGTGGCAACACACAGACATACACCGGAGATCGAGGAACAGCTTGGATATGCGAGCGGCAAAGAGGTTGTGATCAACTTTACACCGCATCTGGTTCCGATGAACAGAGGAATCCTGGCAACAGAGTACGCGAAGCTTACAAAGGATGTTACCTGGGAAGAAGTAAAAGCAGTTTATGATAAATATTATGCAAATGAAAAATTTGTCCGCGTTCTGGAGAAAGATGTTTACCCGGAAACAAAATGGGTAGAAGGAAGCAATTATGTCGATATCGGATTTAAGATCGATTCGAGAACAAACCGTATCATTATGATGGGTGCGATCGACAACCTGGTAAAAGGTGCAGCAGGACAGGCTGTACAGAACATGAACCTGATCTTTGGACTTCCGGAAAGTGAAGGTCTTGATCTGGTTCCGATGTTCCCGTAGAACACGGCAGAAAAAGAAAAGGAATGGAAAATATATGACAACAATTATTCGTGCGATGACAGTAGAAGATTATGACCAGCTTCATGCACTTTGGATGCGGATCAAAGGATTTGGAATCCGGAGCATAGATGATTCAAAAGAAGGCGTGGAACGATTCCTGAAAAGGAATCCGACAACCAGTGTGATCGCCGAAATAGACGGAAAAGTAGTAGGAGGAATCCTCTGCGGACACGACGGAAGAACCGGATGTTTTTATCATGTATGTGTAGATCCGGCGTACCGCTGTCATGGGATCGGAAAGAGCATGGTTGCCTATGCAATGTCAGCTCTGAAAGAGGAACATATCAACAAGATCACACTGATCGCATTTACAAAGAATGATATCGGCAATACGTTCTGGAATACGATCGGATGGACCAAGAGACCGGATGTCAACTACTATGAGTTTGTTTTAAATGAGGAAAATATTACAGCATTTATCGAAGAGGGCTAAAGGAGGCTATATACGATGAAGATTATCGAAGGCGGTGTGACCGCAGCAAAAGGATTTGAGGCAGCATCAACAGCAGCAAAGATCAAATATCAGGACAGAACCGACATGGCAATGATCTACAGCCAGGTTCCATGTGAATGTGCAGGAACATTTACTACAAACGTTGTAAAGGCAGCATGCGTAAAATGGGATCAGCAGGTTGTAAAGAGCGGTGTGAAAGCACAGGCTGTGATCGTCAATTCCGGAATTGCCAATGCATGTACCGGTGCGGAAGGATTTGGCTACTGCAAGGACACAGCAGATGCGGCAACAGAAGCTCTTGGAATTAATGCAGACGGTGTACTGATCGGATCGACCGGTGTCATCGGAAAGCAGCTTCCAATTGATCGCATCGTGGCAGGGGTAAAGGCTCTTGCTGAAAAGAAAAATGATACACTGGCAAACGGAACTGAGGCAGCAAAAGCAATCATGACGACTGATACCTGTGAAAAACAGATCGCAGTAGAGATTGAGGTTGCCGGAAAGACCGTTACCATCGGTGGTATGGCAAAAGGATCTGGTATGATCCATCCGAATATGTGCACCATGCTCAGCTTTATCACATCAGATGCAGCAATCACAAAAGAGGCACTTCAGAAAGCCCTCAGTGATGATGTCAATGATACATACAATATGATTTCCGTAGACGGAGATACTTCTACAAATGATTCTGTAGTTCTTCTTGCAAACGGAATGGCTGAAAATGAAGTGATCACAGTAGACAGTGAAAGCTATAAGACCTTTGCGGAAGCATTGCATGAGATCAACGAATACCTTGCAAAGAAGATCGCAGGGGACGGAGAAGGAGCAACTGCTTTATTTGAAGTAACTGTAGTTGGCGCAGATACAAAAGAGACTGCAAAGACACTTGCAAAATCAATCGTATGCTCAAATCTTACCAAGACAGCAATTGCAGGACATGATGCAAACTGGGGAAGAATCCTCTGTGCAATGGGATATTCCGGAGCACAGTTTGACCCGGAAAAGGTGGATCTGTTCTTCGAGAGCAAGGCAGGAAAGATCCAGATCATCGAAAATGGTACAGCGGTAGATTACAGTGAAGAAAAAGCAACGGAGATCCTCTCACAGGAAGAAGTAAAAGCAGTTGCTGATGTGAAGATGGGAAGCGAAAGCGCAACCGCATGGGGATGTGACCTGACTCACGGATATATTGAGATTAATGCAGATTACAGAAGCTAATTCAGAATGCAAAGATTAAAGTATACAGATGCAGCAAACAGACAGAAATGAAAAGACAGGAGATCAAAAGATGGAAAAAGCAATGCAGAAATACCTGGACAAAGCAGAAGTACTGATTGAAGCCCTTCCATATATCCAGAGATTCAACCGTAAGATTATTGTAGTAAAATATGGTGGAAGTGCCATGGTAGACGAAGAGTTAAAAGCAAGAGTCATTCAGGATGTAACCCTTCTCAAATTAGTTGGATTCAAACCGATCATCGTTCATGGCGGTGGCAAGGAGATCAGCAAATGGGTTGGAAAAGTCGGCATGGAACCACATTTTATCAATGGACTTCGTGTGACGGATGCAGAGACAATGGAACTCGCAGAGATGGTTCTTGGTAAAGTTAACAAAAGTCTTGTTCAGTTAGTGGAACAGCTCGGTGTAAGAGCCATTGGTATCAGTGGAAAAGACGGCGGCCTTCTGAAAGTGGATAAGAAACTGGCAGACGGTGAAGATATCGGATTTGTCGGCGATGTCAAAGAAGTGAATGCGGATATCATCTATGATCTTCTGGAAAAAGATTTCCTTCCGATTATTGCACCGATCGGTCTGGATGATGAATACAATACTTATAACATTAATGCGGATGATGCGGCATGTGCAATCGCGAAAGCGATCAATGCAGAGAAACTTGCATTCTTAACAGATATTGAAGGTGTATACAAAGATCCGAATGACCCGTCTACATTGATTTCAGAGTTAAATGTTTCCGAAGGGAAGAAACTGATGGAGGAAGGATATATCGGTGGAGGTATGCTTCCGAAGATCCAGAACTGTATTGATGCAATCGAAAACGGTGTATCCAGAGTACATATTCTGGATGGAAGAATTCCACACTGCCTGCTTCTTGAAATCTTTACGAATAAGGGAATCGGAACAGCAATCAAAAATGATGTAGAAGAAAGATATTATCACGGAGAATAAGCTATGAATGAATATATGAATGAATATATGAAAGAAACAAACGAAGCTTTGTTACATACTTATAACCAGTTCCCGGTTGTGTTAGATCACGGTGAAGGTGCATATCTGTATGATACAGAAGGAAAGAAATATCTGGATTTTGCAGCCGGATATGCGGTGTCTTCGTTGGGATACGGCAATCAGGAGTTGAATGAAGCGTTAAAAGCACAGATTGACAAGCTTTTTCACACATCTAATTTGTATTACAATACTGTATGTGGAAAAGCAGCAGAAGATCTGAAACGTATTACCGGAATGGATCGGATTTTCTTTACCAACAGTGGCGGAGAAGCGGTAGAAGGAACTTTAAAAGCGGCAAGAAAATATGCATACAAAAAAGGAACCGGCCGTTATGAATTCATTGCTATGAAGGAATCTTTTCATGGAAGAAGCTTTGGAGCGTTATCGGTAACAGGTCATGATCCATATCGTGCACCGTTTGAGCCACTTGTACCGGGAGTGTCATTTGCAGAATATAATGATCTGGACAGTGTACGTGCACTGATGGAGCAGGCTGACGGACAGACTGCTGCTGTTATCGTGGAAGCTGTAGGCGCCAATATGGGTGTGGTTCCTCCGAAAAAGGGGTTCCTGGAAGGTCTGAGAAAGCTCTGCGATGAGTACGGCGCCCTTCTGATCTTTGACGAGGTTATCACTGGTTTCCGTCTGGCTTTTGGCGGTGCTGCAGAATATTTTGGCGTGACCCCTGATCTGGTTACCTATGGTAAGATCATCGGTGCAGGTATGCCGGTAGGCGCATACGGCGGACGCAGAGAGATTATGGAACTGGTTTCCCCTGTGGGAAAGGTTTACCAGGCCGGTACCTTAAGCGGAAATCCTATTGCAATGGCAGCAGGACTGACACAGTTAAAATACCTCTATGAGCACCAGGAAATCTATAAAGATCTGGAGGAAAAAGGAAAACGTCTCTATGGCGGTATGGAGAAAATCCTAGCAGAGAAAAATCTGCCTTACCATATCAATCACGTATCCTCCCTGGGAAGCCTGTTCTTTACAGAGCAGGAGGTTGTGGATTATACATCAGCCAAATCTTCAGATACAAAAGCTTTCTCGGAATATTTCAAGGGAATGCTTGCGCAGGGAATCCATATGGCTCCGTCACAGTTTGAGGCAATGTTTTTATCTGTTGCCCATACAGATGAGATCATAGACCAGACACTGGAGGCTGTCAGAAATTATTTTACCAAATAAACAGCAGAGCGCTTATCCGGTATAGAACTTAGCCAAAATTCATTCCAGATTGCCTGCGGCAATAGAATTTTGGCTTGTATGTGAACAGTAACGACAGTAACCCATGAACTGGAAAAAATACATAAAACTGAGTTCCGTAATCTTGTTCTGATTAGGAAAATGTGCTATAATCACCTTATCGTATGACATCGTCCGGCAATATTGGGACGAAAATATTATTGCTCGCTGACAGCAGACGGGAACAGAGTGAGCGATGATAAATAAACTTCAGGACAGCAGGAGGAAAAAAGCATTATGAGTGAAAAGAAATATGTAGCTTATGTGGGCTCTTATACACATGGCTCTTCCAGACAGGGAATCCATGTTTATGATGTTGATGTTGAGAATGGCACTCTTACAGAACGCAGCAGTGTTGAAGTAAGTAATGCATCCCACATGGCTGTTTCAAAGAATGGTAAGTATCTTTATTCTATCGAGGATGAGGGTGTTGCAGTATTTAAACGTGATAAAAATGGTGATCTGTCACGTATCAACAGTGTAAATATTGATGGAATGAGAGGCTGTTTCCTTTCTACAGATGTTGACGGTAAGTATCTTTATGTTGCCGGATATCATGACGGTAAGGTGACTGTTGTACATACTCATAAGGACGGCAGACTTGGAAGCCTGATGGATGGCGTATTCCATACAGGACTCGGAAGTGTTGCAGAGCGTAACTTCCGTCCCCATGTGAACTGTGTTCGTCCAACTCCGGATAATAAATATCTCTGTGCAGTAGATAACGGAATTGATCAGGTGAAGATTTACCGTGTCAACAAATTGCGCAATAAGCTGGAACTGGTAGACATCCTGAGATGTCCGAGAGAGAGCGGCCCGCGTATCATTCGTTTTAGCGATGATGGTAAGTTTGCTTATATTCTCTTTGAACTCAGTAATGAGATCAGGGCTTACAAATATGATGGAAGCGGTAAGGTTCCGGCGTTTGAACTGATCCAGACGATTGAGACAAGTGCGAAGAAGGATGTTCATGATACACATAATGCAGCGTCCGGTCTTTCTCTTGCAAATGATGGCAAGCATCTTTTCTGTACAACAGCAGGTGAGGATACAGTTTCCATGTTTGAGCGTGATGAGGAGACTGGTATGCTGACAAGGAAGTTTACACTTCCGATCAGTGGTGAATATCCGAAAGATCTGGTACTTTTACCGGATGATAAGCATCTGGTGCTGGCTAATCATGCAAGTAATACACTGACTACTTTTACAGTGGATTATGAGAAGAATATTATTGTGATGAACGGCAAGCCGATTAAGATTACAGAGCCAAACTGTATCAGAATCTGGCCGGTTCCGGAAGAATAACAGATTCGTTACATAGAATCAGCAATATAGGCAGATAATAAAATACCTTCATTTGAAACTGAGATCAGCTCAGAATTCAAGTGAAGGTATTTTTGCGTGGATTAATTGGAATTATTTCCGATAAAAATCCCGAACCTTATCCATCTGGGAACTCATATTGACAAAGAGCGCATCCGCCAGTGTGATTGCTGCCATAGATTCTACCACAACCACTGCTCTTGGGACAATGACCGGATCATGTCGGCCATGGATTTCCAGAGAAAGAGGTTCTTTATCTTTGGTTACGGTCTGCTGCGGCTGGCTGATGGATGGGGTTGGTTTGATATGGGCACGAAGTATGATTTCACTGCCGTCACTGATTCCTCCCATGATTCCGCCTGCGTGGTTGGAGGTTTTGATGATTTCACCGTCTTTGACTGTGAATCCATCATTGTCAGTGGAACCGTTTGAGGAAGTCACTGCAATGCCGTCACCGATTTCAACAGCCTTGACTGCACCGATGGACATCAGGGCGTGGGCAAGAAGAGCACTGAGCTTGTCAAAGACTGGCTCGCCAAGTCCGGCAGGTGTTCCGGTAATACGACATTCGATCACGCCGCCTGCACTGTCCTGATTCTTCATACATTCTTCCAGATATTCACCGGCCTTCACTGCTGCCTGTGCGTCCGGCATATAAAATGCATTCTGATGGATTTCTTCTTTATTAAAAGAAGCAATTTCAACAGGTCCGATAGATCTGGTATAGGTGCAGATTGAAATGCCAAGTTCTTCTAATATTTTAGAAGCAATGGCACCTGCTGCAACTCTTCCGATGGTTTCCCGCCCTGAAGAACGTCCACCGCCTCTGTAGTCGCGGAATCCGTATTTTTGGTCAAAAGTATAGTCTGCATGTCCGGGACGATAGGAATATGCGATATTTCCGTAGTCTCTGGAGCGCTGATCTGTATTTCTTACCATCAGAGAAATTGGAGTTCCGGTGGTTTTGCCCTCAAAGACACCTGAGAGGATTTCTACCAGATCTCCCTCTTTACGGGCGGTGGTGTATCTGCTCTGGCCGGGTTTTCTTCTATCGAGGAATTTCTGAATGTCCTCTTCACAGAGAGGAAGGCCTGCCGGGCATCCGTCTATCACAGCTCCGAGAGCTTTTCCGTGGGATTCCCCCCAGGTGGTTACCTTAAATTTATTTCCAAATGATGACTGGCTCATATGATTTGTATCCTTTCCTGTTATTGTATTAGAGCGTGTCTGGAAAATCATTCCCGCAATCTGCACGCCCCACTTTGCGGGATATTTCACCTGAATTCAGTTGCTGTAGTTAGAGCGTGTTTGGAAAATAATTGAGGGGAGAGAAGCTTTTGCTGAAGAAGGATTACATATGAAATAAAAGTTTTCTCAGGATTACCAGAATGGTAATGTGCACCGGATAAAACCAGTAAAAAACATATTTCAGAAATTTTCCTTTTACAAATCCACGTTCACCATTGTACATATTAATGGAAAGAAAAGCAAAGCAGGCTTTCCATTCATAGTAAAGCCAGCAGCTTCCGATGATCGCCTGGGCGGTTTTATCGTTGCGGAACCAGTACATGATCAGCAGGAATACAAATCCCCGCCATCCGTAATCTGCCTTCAGAAACACAGAGACAGTCAGCAGTGCCAGCACGCAGACAAGCTGCATTCTCTGATTATCCCAGAAGTATTCCAGGGCACAGAATGCCAGGTATCCCAGAAACAGGGTGAAAAATACATTCTGTTTTTCATATCTCCAGGTGTTGGTAAACATGAAGTTCCATGGAATCTCAGAGATACATGCAAATAGAAACAGATTCAGGCCATATTTCTTACGGTTATGTGTATGCAGAAATCCTTCCACTAACAGAAAACAGAAAATTGGAAAAGCGGCCCTGCCGATATCCCGGAAAATCCGATACCAGCTGTAATCCACGCCGCCGAAACTGAAAAGGGTTGCAGTTGTGGCAGGATAATTATACAGGATCATTAAGCCGGTATGGTCGATCAGCATCAGGGTGATAGCAATTAATTTTAAAGCGCTTCCGCTCAGAACCTGAAATTTTGCAGGGAGAAAGGAAGCAGGTAACTTTGTTGTCATAATAGAAATCCCTTCATTAATAGAAATTAGAACTATTTTACCACAAAAAAATCAAAGATGGTTAAAAATTTTACAATTTATGACTGGACGAATCAGCACTTTTGTGAGAAAATAACACTAGGTTGTTAGGCATACTCCTCTGAAGTCATTCAGCAGACATCGGAGTTTTATCCTGTGCAGTTCATTCAGCAGTTCTGTACAGTGGAGAGTATAACAACATGAAGTTAATCTATACTTGAAAGGAGTTTTACAATGATTTATTCACGCGAAGTAGAAGAAATGTGCCCAGTTGCACAGGGCGTTCATCATGGCGCCGCTCCAATCCCAGAAGAAGCTAAATGGGTACAGGCAAAAGAAGTCAAAGACATTTCCGGTCTTACACACGGTGTTGGCTGGTGTGCACCACAGCAGGGTGCCTGCAAGCTTACATTAAATGTTAAAGAGGGTATCATCCAGGAAGCACTGGTTGAGACTATCGGATGTTCAGGTATGACTCACTCTGCAGCTATGGCTTCCGAGATTCTTCCGGGACTTACAGTTATGGAGGCACTGAACACTGACTTAGTTTGTGATGCGATTAATACAGCTATGAGAGAACTCTTCCTTCAGATCGTTTATGGACGTACACAGTCTGCATTCTCAGAAGAAGGACTTCCAGTAGGTGCTGGACTTGAAGACCTTGGTAAAGGACTTCGTTCTCAGGTTGGTACAATGTATGGAACTCTGAAAAAAGGACCTCGTTACCTTGAAATGGCAGAAGGTTATGTAACAGGTATTGCTCTTGATGCAGATGATGAGATCATCGGATATCAGTTCGTAAGCCTTGGAAAAATGACTGATTTCATCAAAAAAGGCGATGACCCGAATACTGCATGGGAAAAAGCAAAAGGTCAGTATGGCCGTGTTGCAGACGCTGTTAAAATTATCGACCCAAGAAAAGAATAATTTAGGAGGTAACAGGAAATGGCTTTATTTGAATCATATGAGAGACGAATTGACAAGATCAATTCTGTTTTAAACAGCTATGGCATTGCTTCTATCGAAGAAGCTGAGAAAATCACAAAAGACGCAGGTCTTAATGTATACGATCAGATCAAAGGCATTCAGCCAATCTGTTTCGAGAACGCTTGCTGGGCATACACAGTAGGTGCTGCAATCGCAATCAAAAAAGGATGCAAGAAAGCAGCAGATGCAGCAGCAGCTATCGGTGAAGGACTTCAGGCATTCTGTATTCCTGGATCCGTTGCTGATACACGTAAAGTAGGTCTTGGACATGGTAACCTTGGCAAGATGCTTCTTGAAGAAGAAACAGAGTGCTTCTGCTTCCTGGCTGGACATGAGTCCTTCGCAGCAGCTGAAGGTGCTATCGGTATCGCTGAGAAAGCTAACAAAGTTCGTCAGAAACCATTACGTGTTATCCTGAACGGTCTTGGAAAAGATGCTGCTCAGATCATCTCCCGTATCAACGGCTTTACATATGTAGAGACAGAATACGATCCATACAAGAACGAAGTTAAAGAAGTATTCAGAAAAGCATACTCCGAAGGACTTCGTGCAAAAGTTAACTGCTACGGCGCTAACAGCGTTCCGGAAGGTGTTGCTATCATGTGGAAAGAAGACGTTGACGTTTCTATCACAGGTAACTCCACAAACCCGACACGTTTCCAGCATCCGGTTGCAGGTACATACAAGAAAGAACGTCTTGAAGCAGGTAAGAAATACTTCTCAGTTGCTTCCGGTGGTGGTACAGGACGTACACTTCACCCAGACAACATGGCAGCAGGTCCAGCTTCCTACGGTATGACAGATACATTAGGACGTATGCACTCTGATGCACAGTTCGCTGGTTCTTCTTCTGTACCGGCTCACGTAGAGATGATGGGTCTCATCGGCGCTGGTAACAACCCGATGGTTGGTATGACAGTTGCAGTAGCTGTTTCCATCGAGGAAGCTGCTAAGGCTGGAAAGTTCTAATCAAACCTTTTTAATCAAAGAGTCAACAAACCTAGAAAGTACCGTAGTTCCAAGGGCTGCGGTACTTTTCTTAGTTTAGATCAAAAAATGAGAAAGTAATTTGAGACACGGTGAGAAGCCTTGAAAATGGCAAGATAGGCAAACAGGTAGGTAACAAGTAGGCAACAGAGCGAAGGAAACAAAAAGAAGAGCCGATCACAGGAAAAGAAATGCCGCAACCACAAGGGTTACGGCATTTTTTCTAGTGTGCCGAGCATGGCACTAATCTTACTGGTGAAAGTCCAGTCACGGGTATTTACCGCCAAGTGTAGTGAACCACAAGTCGGTACCAGTAATGGTATGGATGAAGGTAGAAAAAAGCGGCTTTTCAAGCCGCTTTTTCTGCATAGTTAAATATGTTAAATAAAAAAGATTGTTGAAAAAATATTACATATATGATACAATATGTTAACATAAACGTAACATGATAACGAGGTATAATGATGGAAAGAAGGCAAAGTATTATGAGAAGGAGAGGCAAAACATTTTTATCGCTGTTTCTTTCTGCTGTGATCGTTACCGGTCAGCCGGTATTGGCAGCCGATTTTTCTGCTGGAGAGGAAACATTTATTTCGGAAACCACAGAGCAGGAAGGCGATGTATCGGAAGCTTCAGCTATTTTCGAGGATACTGTGGATTCAGACAGTGAAATGAGATATGAGAAATATGAGGCGACAGTTTCTAGTGAAATCCTTGATTTGGGACAGACTGGAGTAAACGGCGGCGGTTGGGAAAGGCTAGAGATAAAAAATACAGGTACAGAGAGCTGGCAGATCAAATCCATTTCAGAATTGAATGATTTTAGACTTGAACATTTAGAGCATCCATTATTATATGAGGGAAGACTTCCGATGAAAGTTGGGAATAAGGTTAAGCCCGGAGAAGCTGTTGCAGTGGATATTTATGTAAAGCCAAATCTTTCTCAGGGGATTCATGAAGAAACTTTTGTCATGGAAACAGAAGAAGGAATTCAGGCAGAGTGCAGGATACGGGTTCTCGTTCGTGGGGAATCAGAGGAGGATTACGAGGTTAACTGTGTACCAAATAGTGGTACGAGATTTCTCACAATTACTCAGGAAGAGTACGATTCATGGGATGATGTAGAACCAGAGCCGGATATGTTGATGTGCCCATCACGGTTGATTACAATATGCAACAATGGGCAAAAACCTGTCACAGTTGATTTTGAGGATACGGAACATTTCAGGGCATGGTTCTATATTGACGAAGACACGGGAGTTGTTATGCCGGGGGAAAATACGATAATTCAGGTTTTTCCGAAAGCAGAAGAACAGGTAGCTACTGATATTTTTAAGGTTTCCATCACAGGAGGAATAGAATTATCTTATATAATTTCCCAGAATTGTCCTCATATTGCACCGCCTTATCCGGAAGGAGCAACGATAAAAGATGTGAAAGTACAGGGGTCAACTATTAAGGCAGTGGCTTATGACTGCGCAAACAGCGAAGGTTTCGATGCGGTTCTGACAAAGAAAAGCTGGGTTGACAAACCTGAGAATTATGTGAAGGTGGCGAAGAATCAGGATGCAAAGACCATCACCTTTACAAATGTAAAAAACGGGACGTATTATCTGGGAATCCATGCGTACAACAGGGATTATTATGATGGAAAAGTGTCTGGGAAAAGGTTTGGGGCATGGAGTTATCCAGTAAAAGTAGTAGTAAAGAACGGAATTCCCACAGAGAGGGTGAAGATTAAAACTGTAAAAACAAGTAAAGGAGCTGTGTCTGTAACAGTTGGCGTACCAAAAGGATTTGCAAGAGCAGATATGGAGCTGAGATCTACAGGCGGAACCACCGTATATAAACGGAACAATCGGACAACCTATACAAGGATTACAGGCGTGAAGCCCGGAACCTATACTCTGAAAGTCCGCCCATGGGTCAAAATTAACGGAAGGAAAGCTTACGGAGACTGGGTATCCTGGGGAAGAAGAATCAGGGTAAAATAAAAAGAAACAGGCAACTGCCCCTTGTTTAGAAAAGTTTAAATTGGTTTGAGAAAGAGAAAAGTAAATTCTGTAAAGTTGACTTTACAAAACCTGAAAAACAGAAAGAGAGCTACCAGACAGCAGAAGAAAAAAACAGAACGGACAAAAAAGACGGACTGATTACATAATAGGAAACTGAAAACATGCGACAATCTGCAGGGATACCGGGGTTAGGCTGAAACACTATATCACGGAACCGTCTATGTAGTACAGCAAAATAGGCTGTCCTCATACCGAGGGTTTCCACTTCAGTAAGCCTGAGAAGTGTCAAACTGACACTTCCTCAAACATACTAAGGTCACAACTCTCATTGC
>OHWY01000308.1_pt1 | contig 13995 bp, 14 predicted proteins | sample 1579801 | NCBI WGS metagenome assembly OHWY01 (sample SAMEA3882536, study PRJEB24775) | human gut metagenome | biome: human-associated habitat; feature: intestine environment; material: feces | place: Netherlands | collected 2009/2010 | reverse complement strand
CTGCGGCTGGGCGCGGCATACGCCTTCGCCTGCGACATCGACGAGAAGTGCGTGGATGTGGCCTATGAGAACGCCGCCCTGAACGGCATTGGAAAGGACCGCTACACCGTCCGCTGGGGCGATGTGCTCACCGACGCCGCCCTGCGGCAGGAGATGGGCGCCGGCTATGATATCGTGGTGGCCAACATCGTGGCGGATGTCATCATGGGCCTCAGCCCCCACGTCCGTCCCTTCCTGAAGCCCGACGGCCTGTTCCTCTGCTCCGGTATCATCGACGACCGGGCGGCGGAGGTGCTGGAAAAGCTGAAGGCCGACGGTTGGGATGTGTTCGAGCAGCGCAGCAGCGAGGGCTGGTTCAGCTATCTCTGCAAATAACGCTAAGAAAAAGGCCGGCGCGGAACTGCCGTCCCGGCCATTACAGCACACCTGCCGCATCTCTGTGGGTAACGACAAAAAAAGACCGGCGCGGGCCGGTCTTTTTTGTGCTTCGTCCGTCCGCGCCGCCGGGAACGGGAGAATTCACGGAATGTACTTTTCTTTTTCCTGAAAAGTTGCTATACTGAAAGCGAACGTAACATAACATATAGCGAACGCGAATGTATACAGGAAAAGCAACGGAAAGTAAACGAAAGTAAAGGAGAAGACCGAAGCCATGATGAAGCGAATTCTGCGCCTGACGGCGTTTTTGCTGGGGTCGACGCTGCTGCTGTCCGCCTGCGGCAATACAAAAGGTAAAGAGATGGTGGACGCCTCCACCCAGACCGCCCCGCCCGTAGAAGGCGTCACCGCCCTGGCCCTGTGCGACGGCGATGTGACCCTCCGTTTTGAAAAGGACGAAACCGGCGCCTGGACCTGGTTTGACGACCCCGCCTTCCCCCTGGACCAGACGGCGCTGGAGGACCTGCTGGCCCTGCCCGCCGCCCTGGACAGCGGCGAAGCGGTGGCCGATGTGCAGGAGCTGGCGGTTTACGGACTGGAGGCTCCCAAGAAGTACATCACCGTCACCTCCGACGGCGTGGACGTCGTCTATTATCTCGGCGACCAGGCCGCGGATGGCCGTTGGTACGTGCTCACCCCTGCCGGTACGGTGCGCTATACCTCTGACGAAAATAAGATGCTGCTCAGCCGCAGCATCTACGCCATGGCGGTCCTGCCCGTTCTGCCGGTCATCGAGCCGGACAGGCTGGTCAGCGTAAGTCTGCTGCGCGCCGACGGCACCGCTGCCGTCTCCTTCTACACCGCCGAGGACGGTACCCGCCGCAGCGCCAACCGGGACGTCACGGAAAAGACCGCCGCCCTGGCTGATGAGATCGCTGCCCTGACGCTCACCGCCTGCGTGGACTACGACCCGGCGGAGGGTGCGGCCGCCGTCTGCGGCCTGGACACGCCGGAGGTCACGCTGACGGTGAACTACCTGGCTGACAACAGCGCCGAGCGGACGCTGATCCTTGCCATCGGCCTGTCCACCGGCGACGGCGGCCGCTATGTGGCCCTGGACGGCGACACCACCATCTACCGGATGGAGGAGTCGTCCCTGACCCAGATCCTGACCCTGTCCGAGACGGGGCTGTAAGCCATGAAAAGGGAGGCGCGGCTATGCGTATACTGATCGTGGAGGATGAAAAGCGCCTGGCGGGCACCCTGCAGGACCTGCTGCGCCGCCAGGGCTATACCGCCGACGTGTGTTATGACGGCATCTCCGGCCTGGACAACGCCCGCAGCGATATCTACGACCTGCTGGTGCTGGACGCCATGCTTCCCGGCATGGATGGCTTCGCCCTGCTGCCGGTGCTGATGCTCACCGCCCGCAGTGAGCTGAATGACCGCGTCCGCGGCCTGGACGCCGGTGCGGACTACTACTTGACAAAACCCTTTGAGCCGGAGGAGCTGCTTGCCTGTATCCGGTCCCTGCTGCGCCGTGGCGGTGAGGACGCCGCTGCCGACCCGGAGGTGACGGCCTTCGGCGACCTGACGCTGCATATGGGCACGTTCCTGCTGGAATGCGGCCCGCGAAGCGTCCGCCTCAGCCGCCGGGAGTACGACCTGATGGAGCTGCTGATGCGGAACGGCAGTCAGATCGTCTCCAAGGAGCAGCTGATCCTGAAGGTCTGGGGCTACGACTCCGCCGCCGAGGACAACAACGTGGAGGTCTATATCTCCTTCCTTCGCCGCAAGCTCACCCATCTGCAATCCACTGTGAAGATCAAGACCCTCCGTATGGTGGGTTATTGTCTGGAGGTGGAGGCATGATCCGGCACCTTCGCTGGAAGGTGGTGGCCACCAATATGCTGCTGATCTCGCTGGTGCTGCTGGCGGTGTTCGCGGCGGTGTACTTCATCTCCCGGGGCAACTATCACAAGAATGTGCAGCAGCAGCTGTACCAGGCGCTGGAGCAGGGCGACTATGGCCGCAGCCAGCCCGGCATGGACAGCATCCCCTGCTTTGTGGCCGAGGTCTATGGCAGCGGCACCGTCCGCGTGGCCGGCAACAGCTACTATGACCTCAGCGACGAGACCCGTATGGCGGAGATCGTCACTGCCGCCCTGGCGGCGGACGAGGACGCCGGCACGTTGGACGAATTTCATCTGCGCTATCTGCGCCAGCGGGGCTACACCACTACTGCCATTGCGTTTACCGATACCTATCTGGAATACACCTCCCTGCACACACTGCTGAAGGCCTGCTCTCTGGTGGGCTGCGGCGCACTGGTGGTGCTGTTTCTGTGCAGCTATCTGCTCTCCGGTGTGGTTACCAAGCCTGTAGGTGCCGCCTGGGCCCAGCAGGAGCAGTTCCTCTCCGATGCCAGCCACGAGCTGAAGACCCCTCTGACGGTCATCCTTTCCTCCGCCGAGCTGCTGGAGCAGAGCGCTTCGCCGGAGCAGGCGGTCTACGTGGACAATATCCGGGCGGAGGGCCGCCGCATGAAGGCCCTGGTGGAGGATATGCTCACCCTCTTCCGCGCCCAGAAGAACGCCGGCAGCCCGCCGGACACCGTCACCGACCTGTCGGAGGCGGCGGTGACTGCCGCCCTGCGGTTTGAGCCGGTGGCCTTTGAGGCCGGCCATGTGCTGGATTACGATATTGCGCCGTCTCTTCCTGTCCGGGGCGACGGCGCCAAGCTGGGCCAGGCCCTGGCGGTGTTGCTGGATAACGCCGTCAAATACGCCGCACCCGGTACGCCCATCCGCCTGACCGCCGTCCGGCAGGGCAGCCGCGCTGTGGTGTCCGTGACCGATCAGGGGCCGGATATCCCTTCGGACAAGCTCCCCCGCATTTTTGACCGCTTTTACCGCGCCGACGACGCCCGTACCGACGGCGACAGCTTTGGCCTGGGCCTGCCCATTGCCAAAGCCATCGTGGACGCCCACCGGGGCGTCCTTCGCTGTGACAGCAGCGGCGGCGTGACCACCTTCAGTATCTCCCTGCCCCTGACGGCAGGGAAGCAGGAGAGAGGCACAGACCATGTTTGATACCCTTATCCGGGGCGGCACCGTCATCGACGGCACGGGCCGCCCCGCCTTTGCGGCCGATGTGGCCATTTCCGGCGGCAGGATCGCCGCCATCGGCGATCTGTCCGCAGCGTCCGCCGCTCATGTAATCGACGCCGCCGGCAGGACCGTTACCCCCGGCTTTATTGACATCCATCGCCACGCCGACGCGGCGCTGTTCCGCCCGGGCTTCGGCGCGGCGGAGCTGTGTCAGGGCCTTACCACCATCGTCAACGGCAACTGCGGCCTCAGCGCCGCCCCCTTCGGCCCCGCCCATGGCGACGCCATCCGGGACTACCTGCGCCCCATCACCGGTGCTCTCCCGCCGGAGCTGGTGACGGAAACTCTCTCCGGCTATTTCGCCTCTGTGCCGAATATCCCCGTCCATGTGGGTATGCTGGCCGGTGCCGGCGTCCTTCGGGCGGACGCGGCCGGCTACGAGCTGGAGCACCTGGAGGACCGCCACTACCGCGCCCTGCACCGCGCCCTGGAGCAGGCTCTGGCCGACGGCGCGCTGGGCGTTTCTCTGGGCCTGGGTTACGCCCCGGAGTGCTTCTATACCACGGCGGAGCTGATCCGTGCGCTCTCACCCATCGCGGGGCAGGATATCCCCCTCACCGTCCATATGCGGCAGGAGGGCGCGGGCGTCTGCGATTCCATCGAGGAGATGCTGCTGGTGACCCGGGAACTGCGGGTCCCTCTGCATATCAGCCACCTGAAAGCCATGGGCCGGGACAACTGGGGCAAAAAAATACCCCGGGCCCTGGAGCTGCTGCACCGGGCGAAGGAAGAGGGACTGGATGTGGGCTGCGACGTGTACCCCTACACCGCCGGCTCTACCCAGCTGCTGCATATCCTGCCGCCGGAGTTTCTGGAGGGCGGCATGGACGCCGTTGTCCGCCGCCTGGCCGACCCCCACGAACGCGAGACGCTGGCTCACCGTATTGAAGACGGCGGCGGGTTTGACGACATTGCCAAGCTGGCCGGCTGGGACGGCATCTTCCTCAGCAGTCTTCACTGCCCGGAGGACGCGCCGCTGCTGGGCAAGAGCATCGCCCAGGAGGCCGCCATGGAGCACAAATCCCCGCTGGACGTCTGCTGCGACCTGCTGATCCGCGAGCACTGCCAGGTGACTATGATCGACTTCATGGCCGCGGAGGAAGACATCGCCGCTATCCTCCGCAGTCCCCTCAGCTGCCTGATCTCTGACGCCACCTACCCCACCGAGGGGATGCCCCATCCACGGGTCTACGGCAGCTGTACCCGCCTGCTGCAGCACTTCGTCCGGGAACAGAGTGTGCTGACGCTGGAGCAGGGCGTTCACAAGCTGACCCAGGCCCCGGCACAGGCCCTTCGCCTTGCGGGTAAGGGCGTTATCGCCGTGGGTGCGGACGCGGACCTGTGTGTGTTCGACCCCGCCGCCCTCACCGAGCGCGGTACCTATCAGGACCCCTGCCAAACGGCCCTGGGTATGGACGCCGTGCTGGTGGCCGGCCGGCTGGCCGTGAAGAACGGAGAACTGACCGGCGTGAAGGCTGGGACCCTCATCCGCAAATAAAAAGATCTCCCCCGGTCGGGGGGAGATCTTTTTATTTCTTTTCGCTGCCGGACACGTTGGCCACGAACACGCACACCAGAATGATGACTACGCCAAGAGCCTGCCACAGGCTGAAATCCTCCTTCAGGAAGAGCACGCCCGCCAGCACCGATACCACCGTGGTCACGTTGGAGAACAGGGAACTCTCTGAGACCGTCAGGTGACTGTTGGCGAAGTTCAGCAGTCCGTAGGCCACGCCGGAGGACAGTATACCCAGATACAGCACCGCCAGCCAGAAGCTGCCGCTTTGCGCCGGCGCGGTGATCAGCTCGCTGCTTATCCCGCCGGCCTGTATCAGCGCCACCGGAATAAACGCCGCCATGCCCACCACAAACATCACATAGGTCATCTCAAAGGGGGTGAAGCGCTTGGCGGCATCGTGGCTCAGCCCATAGTACACCGTGTCGCTGAGCATGGTCAGCAGCAGGAACAGCAGGCCCAGCGCCGAGATCATCACCGCCCCGCCCACGGAGATCAGCGCTACGCCGCCGATCGCGCCCAGGGCGCACAGCACCTGCCGCCGGGTGACGCGCTCATGCAGAACCAGCACGTCCATCAGGATGCAGCACACCGGCACCGCCGCGATGATGGTCCCCGCCACAGCGGCGGAGGTGTACAGAATGCCGTAGTTTTCGAAGATAAAGTACGCCACCGGCTGCACGATGCCCAGCAGCAGCAGCTTTCCCACCGGCTTTCCCTTCAGAGAGAAGGCGAACAGCGGCTTTCCGCGTACCTTGCCCACCAGAGCGTTCAGCGCGATGACCAGCGACATGGCCGCCACCGCCACCGTGAACCGGAAAGCCAGCAGCACTGTGGGTGCCGCTGTGGCCAGCGCCATTTTTGAAAACATAAAGCTCATGCCGAAGATGGTGGCCGCGGTCAGCGCCGCCAGCAGCGACAGGATATGCAGTTTTTTCTGGTCCATAGGCAATACCTCTTTCTCTTTAACGCCGGTATCATACCATACGCCGCATGAAATAGCAAGGAAAAGCGATCACCTCCCGCGCTGCGTCCGGAGCAAAAAGGGCGCCGCCCGAAGGGGGCGGCGTCCTTTCACCGGCACGTTGGGAGGGCGCGCCGGCATTCACCAATTTGAAGGGGAATAGGGAGAAAAATTAAGGATAGAAAACAAGGGGTGTTGGGTTACTTGTCCGTTGCCTTGGACACGATACCCGTAACCACCAGGACCGCCACCAGGCTGGCCAGAATGAGGTTCAGCACCATGCTCAGCGCCTCCTTTCGTTTGGGCTTCTTAACGTATCTTTAGCATAGCACAGGACAAGCGATTTGTAAAACGCATGATTATCATCAAAACCATGAAAAATACTTTGCAGCACATGGCGAGATATGCTATACTGGCCCTGAACAGGAGGTGTCCCCATGTCCGTCACCAAATACCAGATATACCTCAAGACCGTGGAGCTGGGCAGCTTTACCGCCGCCGCCCGCGCCCTGAATTTCACCCAGTCCGGCGTCAGCCACGCCATCGGCTCGCTGGAGGAGGAGCTGGGCGTCACGCTGCTGGTCCGCAGCCACGGCGGTGTCACCCCCACGGCGGATGGCCGCGCCCTGGCACCATATTTTCAGGAGATGTGCGCCCTGTCCCACCGTCTGGAGCAGCACGCCGAGGACCTGCGGGGGCTGGATACCGGTCTTATCCGCGTGGCAACCTTCACCAGTGTGTCGGAAAAGTGGCTGCCCGGTATGCTCAAGACCTTTCAGGAAAAGTACCCCCGCATTGAGTTCGAACTTCTGCCCTCCAACTTCAACAACGAGATCTCCGACTGGGTCCTCCACGGTCAGGCGGACTGCGGCTTTATCTCCCTGCCCACCCCGGCGGAGAAGTATCTGGATTACTGGTTGCTCCAGCGGGACCAGTGGAAGGTCATCCTGCCCTGCGACCACCCGCTGGCGGGCCGCCAGCCTTTCCCGCCGGAGGCCCTGGAGCAGTACCCCCTCATCCTGCTGGATGAGGGCGACGACTATGAGATCCAGGCCATTTTCGATCACTACAAGGTCCGGCCCCGGATCCAATACACCGTCCAGCAGGACCAGACCATTCTGGCCATGGTCTCCGGCGGCCTGGGCATCAGCGTCATGGAGGAGCTGATGCTCTACAAGTGCGCCTATCCGCTGGCTGCCAGCACCCTGCCCAAGGTGTTCCACCGGGACATCGGCATCTGTGTCAAGGACAAGAACGCCCTCTCCCACTCCACGCAGGCGTTCATTGACCACACCCGCCATTGGGTGCTGCAAAATTTCCCCGAGGGCTGGAACGCCCCCAAGCCCCACGAGCGATAAACGAAAAAGCGAAACCAAACGCTGTTCTCCGCCGTCAGTATTGGCAGAGAGCGGCGTTTGACCGCCCGAAAGGAGTGCTTACATGATGAAAAAGACATTTGCATTGCTGCTGGCGCTGGTGATGGCGCTGGCTTTGGTGGCCTGCGGCCAGAAGGAGGACAACATCGGCGGCGAGACGAAGGACGACCAGACGCAGACCGACGGTCAGACCGTTGACCTGCGGGCGGCGTACGAGGCCGGCATCAAGCAGGTGCAGGAGGAGCTGGGCGACAACGCGCCCGTGCTGCTGGAGGAGACGGCTGTGGAGATCCTGAACAGCTACTACCCCGGTCTGGAGAACGCCAAGCTGAAGCAGTCCGTGTTCTTCATCTCGCCCACCGCCACCTCCTGCGAGGTGTCCATGGTGGAGGCGGAGAGCGCCGCCGACGCCGAGATCGTTCGCCAGAGCTTCCAGGCTCGCGTGGACGCCATGGCCAACGACACCACCTATCCCGAGGAGGCCGGTATGTGGAAGAACAACGCCACCGTTACCGTCAACGGCAACTATGTGGTGCTGGAGGTGCTGCCCGACGGCTGCACCGTGCCCGACGCATTTCTGGCAAAATTCTGATTTCCTATGGCGTTTCCCCTTTCTGTGTGCTATGATGGTCTGACCGATACACACAGAAAGGAGAGTGCCCGATGGAGGACGCTCAGATCATAGATCATTTTTTCCGCCGCGACCCGGAGGCTCTCCGCGCCGCGCAGGAGAAATATGAAAAGCGCTGCCTTGCCGCCGCCCGGCACATCCTGCCGGACGCCCGCGACGCGGAGGAGTGCGTCAGCGACGTGTGGCTCCGTTTGTGGAATGCTATCCCACCGGAGCGCCCCCGGTCGCTGGCGGCGTACATCACCACCGTCACCCGCCGCCTGGCCCTGGACAAGTGCGACTATAACCGTGCCGCCCAGCGCCGCAGCGACCTGACTGTGGCCTTCGAGGAACTGGAGGGCTGCCTGCCCGCCGAGGACGGCGCGGTCCGCGCCCTGGAGCAGCAGGAGTTCCGCCGGGTGCTCAACGGCTTCCTGCGTAAGCTGACCCGGCAGAGCCGGACGTATTTCATCCGCCGTTACTGGTATGGCGAGAGCATCCGCGAGATCGCCGACAGCTGCGGCGCGGGCGAGGAGAAGGTCAAATCCTCCCTCTTTCGCACCCGTCAGCGTCTGCGTATCGTGCTGGAAAAGGAGGGGATGCTGTGAACGACAACAGAATGAAGCGCTGGATGGACGCCATCGACGACGACCTGCTGGAGGAGGCCCAGCGTCCCCTGCCCCGCGGCGGCGCGGCGCGCCGTTGGGGTGCGCTGGCCGCGTGCTTCTGCGCCGCGGCCTTGGCCCTGGCCCTGTGGCAGCCCTGGTCCGCCGGTATCGGTGACAATACCGCCGGCGCGGACGCCGACTTCGGCGCCATGGACAAGAGCTTTTCCGTCGCCATGCCGCCTGTGTCGGATGCCGAGTTGCTCTCTGCCTCTCTGGCCCTGCCGGAGGGCGCGTCTCTGGCCTCTGACTACCGGTGGCGTCAGGACGGCGAGGGCGCCGTCACCGGTGTGTCCTGTACCGTGCTGCTGGACGGCTATGACTACGACTACGGCGCGGAATATGCCAGCCAGCCCCTGCCTGCCCCGGACGGTACCCTCCCGACAGACACCTATCAGGTGAACGGCCTGACGCTGCTGGTCTACGATGACGGCGCCGTGGGCTGGTACGACACGTCCGCCGGTATCCAGTGGTACTGCGTGGCCTGGGACGGCGGCGCGCCGCTGGTCACCGCCTTTACCCTGATGGACGCCCAGTATTACACCGTCCCCACCGCCCCGGAGGGCGCGGACGTGCTGGGCTACGATCTCTTTGACCTGGACGGCGCGACGGTCACGGAGGTCGCCTTTACGCTGGACGGCGTCACCTGGCACTACCGCATGGCCCCCACTTTGGACGTTTCAGAAACAATACCGGATATCTCCGGCTTCACCGGCGGCAGTCTGACGGCGGAGGGCAAGCTCCGCTGGTGCCCCACCGTCCTCCGATGGGACGCGGGTGGCGCCGGCTGCATCATCTGGCGTGACCTCGCTCCCGGCCTGGCGTACAGCCTGACGGCCGACACCGGCGCGTCGGAGGATGCGCTCTCCGATATGGCCGCCCTGGTGTTCAAGCCCGCCCAGGAGGAGTCGTAACGCACAGTAAAACGCAAAAAAAGCACCCCAAAAGGGGTGCTTTTTTGCGTTATCCTCCGTATTTCCTGCGGTACAGCAGATTGCGGGCGGCGTCATTTTCGCCCCGCACAGGGGGCAGGAACGTCTGCGTTCTTCCATGGCGGTTCTGTCAGAACGCATCAATCCAGTCTGACGGCGGTGCCGCTGGCGGTGACCATCAGCATGCCGTTGTCCGCGCCCAGCACCTCATAGTCCACATCCACGGCCACCACAGCGTCCGCGTTCAGCTGGAGGGCGCGCTGCTCCAGTTCATGGATCGCCTGCTCCCGCGCGTTGATCAGCTCGTTTTCATAGGTGCCGGAGCGCCCGCCGAAAAAGTTGCTGAAGCTGGCGGCAATGTCCTTGACCACGTTAACGCCGGCAATGACCTCGCCGAATACGATCCCCTTATACTCCGTGATGCGGCGACCCTCTACGGTGGGGGTGGTGGTAATGATCATAGCGATCCCTCCTATTCAGAATTCCGGTGCGTCCGGCGTCTTGCGGTACAGCAAGGGTTTACCATCAGCGTCCACCAGCAGCGTCAGCCCGCCGGAATTGCCCACGGCGTGGTAGAGATACTGCACACCGGTTTGGGTATCCACCAGTACTTCGCTGCTGCTGATGAAGCCGCTGTCCTCCATGACCTTGATAAAGCGCTGCTCTTTCTTTGCCATAGCTTTACTCCGCGGCGGGCGCGTCGTTCTCCACCAGCATTTTCGCGCTGGCGGCCAGACCGGCCAGCCCCTGGATCTCGCTGGGGATAATGAGCTTCGTGGCCTTGCCGTCCGCCACCTTCTCCAGCGCCTCCAGCGCCTTGAGCTTGATGACCTGGTCGTTGGGGGCGTTCTCGTTCAGCATCCGCATGGAGTCGGCCATGGCCTGCTGCACCTTCAGGATGGACTCCGCCTCGGCCTCGGCGGCCATGATCTTGGCCTGCTTCGCCGCGTCGGCCCGCAGCAGGGTGGACTGCTTCTCGCCCTCGGCGATCAGCACCTTGCTGGCCTTTTCACCCTCGGCCTGCAGGATGGACTCCCGGCGCTCGCGCTCGGCCTTCATCTGCTTCTCCATGGCGTTCTGGATCTCCCGGGGCGGCAGGATGTTCTTCAGCTCCACGCGGTTGACCTTGATGCCCCAGGGGTCGGTGGCCTCGTCCAGAATGGAGCGCATTTTGGCGTTGATGGTGTCGCGGCTGGTCAGGGACTGGTCCAGCTCCAGCTCGCCGATGATGTTGCGTAGGGTGGTGGCCGTCAGGTTCTCAATGGCGCTCATGGGGTACTCCACGCCGTAGGTGTACAGCTTGGGGTCCGTGATCTGGAAATAGATGACGGTGTCGATCTGCATGGTCACGTTATCTTTTGTGATGACCGGCTGGGGATCGAAGTCCGCCACCTGCTCCTTCAGGCTGACCTTCTTCACCACGCGCTCGATGAACGGTAGCTTGAAGTGCATACCCACGCCCCAAACGCTGTGGAACGCGCCCAGGCGCTCGATGACATAGGCCTTGGACTGCTGGACGATCTGGATGCAGCTGACGATGACGGCCAGAATGAGAATGACCAGAATGATGATGGCGATGGTTCCCGGTGTCGGCATAGTAGTTCCTCCTTATTCTCCTGTTTGTTTCATAGTCGTAGTATGCTTATGGATGAGGTGAATGATGCGGGCGACTGCGCCCAGCAGTATGGCGGCCAATCCGCCCAGAACATACGGCATATCAAGGCTCCTTCTGTACGATGAGCTTCACGCCCTCCATCCGCAGGATACGCACGGCGGCGTCCGGCTCTATGACCTCCCCGTCGGCGCTGCGCGCCGTCCAGGTCTTACCGTCTATATAGACGGCGCCGGAGGGCAGCGCGTTGTCGATGCGCTCTGTCACGCGGCCCACATTGTTCAGTACCCGGTCGGCATTGGTGGGCTTGATATCCTTTTTCATCAGCTTGACCACCAGCGGCCGGGTGAAGGCCAGTGCCGCGATGGACACCGCGAAGAACAGCCCCACCTGCAGCCACACAGGCCCGCCGCATACCGCGGCGATCAATCCGGCCACGCCGCCAAGCACGAACCAGATGGAGGTCAGGCCGGCGGTGGCGGCCTCCGCCACGCCGAAAATAATGATGGCGGCGATCCATATCGTTGTCGCCATGTCTGCGTCGCCTCCTCTCAAAATGAGTCCGATGATCCCGGCCAGCGCGCCGATGCCTACCAGCACAGCTCCAGCCAGCCATTTGTTTTTGGGGGACAGGTTGGTCAGGAAGGCGCCCACGGCGCTGCCCAGCGTGGCGCGGGGCAGGGGGGCGGCCTCCTGCTCCGGCGCGGGGCGTGCCTCCACCGCCGCGGCGGGTACCGGGGCCTCCTCGGCGAACAGGTCGGAGATAGACACCTGATAGCGGTTGCAGATATAAAGGATCTTCTCCATCTCCGGGTAGCCCCGTCCGCTTTCCCATTTGCTCACCGCCTGGCGGGAGACCTGCAACTGCTCGGCGAATTGCTCCTGTGTCAGTCCATTGCCGCGCCGTACCGCTGCCAGCCGATCACCAAATGCCATATGTGCCCTCCTTTGCTTTCGGTGCCGTCAGTATACGGGACACCGACGGAAAAGTCTATCACGTTCAGGTTGCATTTCCGTAAAATTGCCTGCCGATGTGCCGCGCATGGTGCAACCTCAGGTTTACATTCCCTATTATAGCGTAAGCGGCCCCGAAAAGCCACCGGAAATTTAGGTTGCGCGCCCTGATATTTTTCGGTATACTCTTTGGTAGTCAAGAAACCGAGGTGTATCCCATGATAACTTACGAGATCCCCTGCCTGCTGGGGTTGGAAAAGCTGGTGGCCGACGAGATCAAGCGCCTTGGCCTGGCCGACGTGCGGGCCGAGAATGGCCGTGTGCTCTGTCAGGGCAGCTGGGCGGACTGCGCCCGGCTGAATATCAATCTGCGCTGCGGCGCCCGGGTCATCGCCCTGCTGGGACAGTTCCCGGCGCGGAGCTTCGAGGAGCTGTTTCAGGGCGTGCGCGCCATCCCCTGGGAGGAGTTTCTGCCCCGGGAGGCGGCCTTCCCGGTAAAGGGCTACTCCATCTCCTCACAGCTGCACTCCGTGCCCGCCTGTCAGAGCATCATCAAAAAGGCCGTGGTGGAGCGCCTGAAGGCCCACTACGGCATGGATCAGTTTCCGGAGACAGGGACAAAATACCAGATACGCTTTTCTGTGTTCAAGGATCAGGTGTCCATCGGTCTGGATGCCAGCGGCGAGGGGCTGTACAAGCGGGGCTACCGCGCCGTGGGTGTGGAGGCGCCCCTGCGGGAGACGCTGGCCGCTGCCTTGGTGACCCTCAGCCGCTACAGGGGCCGTGACCCCTTCTGCGACCCCTTCTGCGGCAGCGGCACACTGCTGATCGAAGCCGCTCAGAAGGCCATGAACATTGCCCCCGGCCTGAAGCGCCGCTTTGCCGCCGAGCGGTACAGCTTCGTGCCCGCGTCCATCTGGGCGGAGCAACGCCAGAAGGCTCTGGCCGAATCCAAGCTGGATGTCGGCTTTGAGGCCTTTGGCTATGATATCGACCCCGCCGCGGTGGCCCTGGCCAACGCCAACGCCAAGCTGGCCGGTGTGGAAAAGCGCTGCCACTTTGAAGTGGCTGATGTGGCCGACTTTGCCGCAAAGCAGGAGGCCATCGTGCTGACGAACCCTCCCTACGGCGAGCGTCTGGGCACCATTGAGGGCGCTGCCAAGCTGGCAAAGACTCTGGGCCAGCAGATGGAGGCCCACCCCTGCACGGGCGTCTACGCCATCACCGCCGATATGGATTTTGAGCACCACTATGGCAAGCGGGCCAACAAGCGCCGCAAGATGTACAACGGCATGATCCCCTGCCAGCTGTATATGTACTACGAGGCCCCCAAGTTTGAGCACAAGGCAAAGCCGATGCCCAAGCAGGGCTTTGACGGGAAGCGTACCATCGAGTTCAAGAAAAAGTAAACAGGAGAACAAAAAGACATGGACGGTCGGATGCGGCCTTATCTTCCGGAGCTTACCATCCGGGATTATAATATCTATCAATGGTATCTGCGGGGCGTGCAGTATCAGCTGAACACGACCTACGGGCTCTACTCGTGCAGTCAGCTGCAGCACAACGGGGTTCTGTTCGCACTGCTGTCAGACAGCCTGGCCGGGCGGGAGGCGACCTGCAAAAAGGTGCGCCTGCCCTGGACGCTCTGCTGGAGGCCGATGATGTGCCAGACCCAGGGGATCCGGCTGGCCGCGCAGGTGGAGGTGCTGCTGGGCTGGCATAAGCTGCAGGACCGCCGCTGTGACGAGCTGCCCTTCCAACAGCGGGTGAAGCGCACCATCGACCGCATCCTGCTCCGCCGCGCCTATGAAAAGGCCG
>OHWY01000291.1_pt1 | contig 14391 bp, 10 predicted proteins | sample 1579801 | NCBI WGS metagenome assembly OHWY01 (sample SAMEA3882536, study PRJEB24775) | human gut metagenome | biome: human-associated habitat; feature: intestine environment; material: feces | place: Netherlands | collected 2009/2010 | reverse complement strand
CTCCGTAAAGGTGTTTTTGTTGTTGTAGATATAGCCCTGTTCGGTAAATCTGCCCCCGTCATTGATAGTAGCGTCGCGCCCGTATTCCTCATACATGAAATACTTTTTTGCTTCTTCGGACAGTTCTAATTCGTCCAGTTCGTCGATAAGGTAATAGCCGTAATCTTCCTCGTTCTGTACGGTGGGATAAAGCCAGTAGCAGTCCAGATTGTGCGTCAGGTTGATTAAGTCCGCCGCGCTTGCCGCATGGTCGCCGTACTGCGCGGCAGCGGCAAACTTGTCGCGTTCCTCGTCGCTGCGCTGGGTGAGCAGCGCGGCAAGATAGTTCAAGTCGTCCAGACTTTCGCCGGGCTTCAAGGCTTCGCTCCACCCGTCCAAAGAGGATTGATAGGCAGATACCTGATACTGTTCCGTGTCGCTCCCGTCTACGCCCAGCCGTTCAAAAACAGCTTTCATCGTTTCGGCGTCGGTAGGCAGCGATACCCATTCCGCAACAGGCGTTTCCTCGGTGTGCCGTGCGGTGTTGATAAGATATACTTCCAAAAGATGTTCGTCCACGTCTGCGCTCCTTTCTGACATAAGGGTTTGGGACTATCCCAACAAGCAATCGCCGCCCGGTCTGCACCGGACGGCGATTTTCGGGAGTTGTAGCCACACTCCCTATGCTTGCTGCGTTACTGAATCGTTCTTTTATATCCTCAAAATGCGTTCGGTCACGCTTTCAAAGCCGTTTTTCGCAGTTTCCATAGGAATCCCCCGCATACTCCAAAAGCGCGTCTGGAAAACCGCTTGCCGCAAGGCTTTTGAAGCCCCTAAACCGTGACGCACCGCGCCTTTGCCCGCTGGCGGCGCTTGCGCTCGGCTGCATTGCGTCGGGCAGCATAGGGCGCACAGCGGTCACAGTATTTTGCACGGTTGCTGCGGGCGGGAAAGGGCTTGCCGCAAAGCTCACATTTCTTGCGGGTGTCCGCCGTGGCTGCAAGATCCGCGCACAACTCCCGGTCTGCGGGCAGCACCGCTTCCCGGAAGTATCGGCAGAGCAGCGAATAGCTGATACTCTGCACACAAACGCAAGGTTCCCCGTCGTCCAATAGCAGACAGTTCCCGCAATCGTTGTTGGCGCACGCGGCGCGGGTCATTTTCTTAACGGCGCGGTATTGCTTTTCATCAAGCCTAATCATTTTCGGTTCTGCTCGACGCGGAAGTTTACATACTTGCCGCCTGTGTCGGCAAGCAGCACAACCCCGTCAAAGGTCTTTCCTGTTTTGGTGGAGTACATACCCTTGATTTTTACCTTTCTGTCTTTCAAAAGGGCGGCGGCAATCGCCTTTGTGAAAGTCTTTTTGCGCTGCTGAAAGAACAAGTCATTTTTCCACATGACAAAGCTGCAAGCCCTGTCGGAACAGTAGTAGTTTTTCTTGCCCTCATAAACCGCCGCGCCGCAACGGGGACAAGTGCCGATTGCTTCCCGCTGCGGGGTAAACAGCTTCGCTTTATCCTCGGAAATCGCGGAATAGGTTTTGACAAGCCCCGCTGTCATTTCCTCAATGCTGCGCATGAAGTCGTCCGGGCTGTCGCTGCCTTTGGCAATCCCGGTAAGGCGGGTTTCCCATTCTGCCGTAAGCTGCGGGGACGTAAGGACTTCGGGCAGAATAGCGGCAAGGTTATACCCGTCTTTTGTGGGGATTAGCTTTTTGCCCTTGCGCTCGGCAAAACCCGCGCTAATGAGTTTTTCAATGATACCCGCCCGCGTCGCGGTAGTGCCTAACCCTTTGCGCTCTGCGTCCTCCGGCGTTTCTTCCTTGCCCGCGTTCTCCATAGCGGACAGAAGCGTATCTTCGGTATATGCTTTCGGGGGCTGCGTGTAACGCTCGGAGATCTCCGCTGCCGGATTGTCAAAGGTCTGCCCCTCGGCAAGCGGCGGCAAAACGGTTTCCGGCTCTGCGTCCTCGTCCTGTTCCTCGGACGCGGCGCGGGACAGCTTTTCAATCTCGCACCACCCCTCGCAAAGCGTCGTCTTTCCCTTTGCGGTAAAGGTATAGCCTCCGCAAGAGATAGCCGCCGTAACCGCTTCATATTCATAGGGCGCGGCTGCGGCGCAAAGCAGCTTCGCGCACACAAGGGTCATAAGTTTTGTTTCGCTGTCGGCAAGGGAAGAAAAGCCCGCTTTCAAAAACTCGGCTGTCGGCAAAATAGCGTGGTGGTCGGTTACTTTGCTGTTGTCGCAAACCCTTGTAAGGTCTGCTTGCAGCTTCACGTCCCGCATAAAGGGAAGCAGCGAACAAAGCCCGGTAATGAGTTCCTTTGTGCTATCCTGCATATCGGAAGTGATATATTTGCTGTCGGTGCGGGGATAGGTCAAAAGCCGCTTTTCATAGAGGGCTTGCGCATAATCAAGGGTCTGTTTCGCCGTAAATCCATACAGGCGGTTAGCTTCGCGCTGCAACGCGGTAAGGTCAAACAGCTTCGGCGGGGAAACGGTCTTTTTCTCTTTTTTGAGGGAAGTACAAACGGCTTGCGATTTCTCGCAAGCCGCTTTCATCTGCTGCGCTGCCGCTTCGTCGTTCAGCCTTTCGGACAAAGCCGAAACACCGCCCGCGTCCAGACGGACAACATGATATTTTTCTTTCTTAAAGCTGCTGATCGCATAGTCGCGGTTTACCAGCATGGTAAGGGTGGGCGTTTGCACTCTGCCGACATTCAGCGTTTTGTGATAGAGGATAGAGAAAAGGCGGGTCGCGTTAATCCCGACAAGCCAATCTGCCTTTGCTCTGCAAAGCGCGGATTGATAGAGGTCGTCATAGCTGCGCCCGTCTTTGAGGTTTGAAAAGCCCTCGCGGATTGCGCTTTCTTCCATGCTGCTAATCCAAAGGCGGGAAAAGGGCTTTTTGCAATTTGCCTGTTCGTAGACAAATCGAAAAATGAGTTCTCCCTCGCGCCCGCTGTCGCACGCATTGACAATCTCGGAAACGTCGCTGCGGTGCATAAGGTCTTTGAGTACGGAAAACTGCTGCTCCTTGCCGCTGGCAACAATAAACTGCCACTCCTGCGGGACAATGGGAAGATCGTCGTACTTCCATTTACGGAATTGTTCATTGTAGGTCGCCGCGTCCGCAAGGCTAATCAAATGCCCGATACACCAGGACACAAGGTAGCCGCTGCCCTCAAAATATCCGCTGCGCTTTTCATTCGCGCCAAGTACGGCGGCAATCGCCGCCCCGACGCTCGGTTTCTCTGCAATTACAAGTTTCATACTTCCTCGTCCTCCTGCTCGGTTTCTAATTCTTCCTCGTCGTCCTCGTCAAAGTCGAGATCGTCAAGGTTGCTGCTGCCTTTTGCCGCGTCCTTTTTAGGCTTCATAATCTTAAAGTAATAGAACGCGCCGCCGCCCGCTGCGGCAAGAAGCAGCACGACAAGCAGAATAGCACCGCCCATGTCGCCGCCTTTTTCTTCTTCCGGCGGCTGCTCGGTTTCTTCCGGCTCCGGCTCGGCTTCCACACCCGCGCACTCGCTCATGTTGACGCTGCAAACCGGGCAAGCGGTGTTGACGCTTCCGGCAACGCATTTATCGGTGCAGCTACAAACGGGGGCTTCGGTCTGCCCGTCCTCCATAAGGGCGGTTAAATCCGCTTCGTCCACTTGGTTAAGGAAATGGACGGTATTTTCCCCGTCCTCGGCGCGGTCAATGATGATGTAAAAATAGTTGCCACTTTTGGTAACGACGGTGATAAACTGCTTGTCGCCGGACGCTTCACCCGTTATATCGTCCACAAGGGACATATTCCCGTCCGGGGTAAGGGGCTGCGGCTCATAGCCGCCCGTCGTTTCTTCCGGCTCGGTTTCCGGCGCGGGGGTTTCCTCGGTTACGGGGGTAGGCGTGTCGTCGCTTTCATCGCCACCGCCCGCATAAGCGGTAACAGAAAAGCCGCACATGATAACCAGTGCGGCAAGCAATACGGTAAACTTTCGGATTATCTTTTTATTCTTCATTGTCGTTGTCCTCCTGTTCGGCGGGGTAAGTGGCTTCCGGCTGCGGCAAGGTGATTTCGCCGCTGGCGTAAGCGGAGAGGAACGCGGCAAGCTGCGTCCCGTCAAGGTGTACCGCCTTTACCATTTGCACGATCTGCGCGTTTTCTTCCTCGACTTTCTGCGCTTCAAGGTCTTTCAGCTTCTTTTGCTGTTCAAGGATTTTTGCCCTCGTTTTCTCAATATCCCTTTCGATACGGTCAAGTTTCGTGTTCGCCATAGTCATTTACTCCTTTCCAAACTGTTCTTTCCATGAATAGCTGCGCCCCAATCCCTTAACGGTTTTAAGATAGGGCATAGCGTTTTCTTCCAAAGTCGCCGCCCGGTTAAATAGATCGGGATAGTGTTCTTTGAGATATAAAATCTCTTGTTTCTTCATGCTCGGACAAAAGAAACAGGACGATTTACCCGGCTGCGGCAATCCTGCCGCTTTGATTTCCCGGATACAATCGTCCCTGTTCCAGCCCCATTCTTCAATGAGGGGGTAGCGGTTATGATATTTTTTGTCGGCTTCGTTGTACTTGCGGGAATGTTCATACCGTTTCACTTCTCCCGCGTCATAGCCGATATAGCGGTTGACTTTCTCGCCGCGCTGCCATACTTCGCGGCAAGGCGCATAGTGGTTGCAAAACTTTTCCTGCGGTGCGATTTTGTGTTTCTGCGAACAACGCTTATGCCCGTAGGCAATCGACGGGAGCGTATGAGAGCGCAAGCACTCGGTTTCAAGAGATAGGCGGTTGCCGTAGCGGTCAACATACTGCACAACGGTAATCTGCGGCATACCGTGTTCCGCAAGCCATTGATTGATTATCTCGATAAATTGATAGGTATGCGGGTGTTCCGCGCCCGTATCGGCAAAGGTGATAAGGTCAATCGGGATTTTGTGCTTGTATAGGCCAATAAGTAAGGCGGCACTATTCGTGCCGCCGCCAAAAGATACAATATTCATTTTTCAACTCCTTTTAATTGTAATTTAACCGCCCGTAGGCGTAAAAGTGGGATTGCCAATAGCTGGTGTCCAGCTTTGAATACTGGATAGGGTCGCCACAATGCAGCATGACGGGGCTTCCGTCCCCGTCCTCGCCCACATAAATCCCCACATGGGAAACGCCGGGGGTGTCGTATGTACCCGTAAAGAACACCAAATCCCCCGGCTGCGGGTTAGAAACAGGGGTTGAGATGTTGTAAAGCCCTTGCGCCCCAAGTCTGCCCGTATTGTATAGGCCGCTGTTCGTCAACACATAACTCACAAAGCCGCTGCAATCAAAAGAGGTTTCCGGGGTGCTGCCGCCCCACACATAGGGAAAACCGACGTATTTATCTGCTTCCTCCATGAGCCGCGCAAACTTTTCATCGGAACCCAGCAGCGCGGCGGGTACTTCATAATCGGCGGGCGGGTTTTCATAGTATTTAGACACATAGCCGGATTGCGGGAAAAGGTCGGGTCTGTTTCCCAGCGACGACATATACATAGCGTACATGGATAGCTGTTCTTCGCCCATGATGTAAACGGGGACATGGGAGAGGTTGAAGTTTTCCAAATCCACATGAAGAATGTAATAGTTATAGGGGACTTCAACCGTATAGGGGTTGCCCTCGCTGTCCGTCCTTGTTTCGGTGCGGTAGCGTACCTGTACTTCTTCCTCGACCGTCAAGATATACTGTTTCTCAAAGAGCATTTCAAGGGTGCTTTGCACTTCATCGAGTGTAAACACGCCCTCATGCCACGCGGAAAGGATAGAAATTAGCACATAGGGGTCATGCTCGATCTCGTCCGCGTTTACCCGGTATTCGTCATAGCCGGGGTATTCGCTTTCGATATTGTCCAGCATATCTTGTAACTCGGCTTCCATAGCGGCATACGCGCTTTCCGCGCCCGTTATATCCGCGTCCTCGGAGAGATAGGACGACGCAATCAAGCCGCTGCCGCTGTTGCCGCCAAAGAGGGAGCAAGAGGACAGCCCGCCGAAAAGCAGCAGCACGATAAAGGCAATCCCGCCCACAATCAAGCAGCCTTTCCAATGCCGGACAACAAAGAACGTCGCCCGTTTGGTTTCCTGCGCGGTTTTCTTCGCCGCCTTTGCGGTGGCTTCAGCGGTTTTTTTCGCTTTGCCGCCCGCTTTCAGCGTTTTTGCATACTGCTTTTTAATGCGCTGCTTCTGCCAAAAACGGGAAATGGGGTTGGAGTGCGCAAGCGCGGGGTTATCGTGCAACGCCTTTTGATAGAGAAAATCTGCGTTTGCCTTTACCGCTTGTTTTTCCGCTGCCGCCGCTGCCCGGTAGGGTTTCAGCTTATGGCGGCGTATGCCGCCCTTAACTGCCCGCGCCGCCATGCCGCCCGCTTTCTCTCCGGCAAGTTCTACCCGGTGCCCGCTTTCCACACCGACGTTTTCTTTCTCTACCTCGTAGATTTTCCCATGTACGGTACTGTTTAACTCCTGTGCCGGACGGGATAAGGGGTTATGCCGCAACTTGCCGTTTGGGGGCTTATCCGTCTTTTCAAAGGAAAGGCGCGTCTTTGCCTTGCCTTTCGCTTCGTCAAAAACGCGCTCTTTCTTGATTTTGGTCTGCTTGGGGATAGCCGCCCGCGCTGCGTCTAAACAGTCTGCCGCCTTATCCGATTTCTTGATCGCTTTTTGAAGTTCCGGCGTTGCCCGTTCCGCTTCGGAAAACTGCAAGCGGGAAGAATGGGTTTTAGGCTGCGTCGCGTCAAGGGCTTTTTTCTCCGCGCCTTTTGCTGCGTGTCGCTCAATCTCTGCGCCGATATGCTGCACAACCTTTTCCGCTGCCACCCCTGCGGGGGCTGAATAGTTTTCTTCCTGCGGCCTTTCGCTGATACTGGACGTTTCGCCCGTCGTGAGGTTTTCCGCAACCGCACCGTCGCGGGTCATTTTTTGCGTTACCTTGTCGGGGGCTTTCAGTTCCTTGCTCAATCTTCATCACCTCCAATCCGCTGTTTTGCAAGTTCGCAATAGTCGGGGTTTAACTCAATGCCGATATAGCGGCGGTTAAGCCGTTTTGCTACCATGCCCGTCGTGCCGCTGCCGAAAAAGGGGTCAAGGACAATCCCGCCGATGGGACAGCCCGCCAAAATGCACGTTTCCGCAAGTTTCGGCGGGAACGCTGCGAAATGCCCGCCATGATAGCCGACATTGTTAATCTGCCAAACGTTGCGGCGGCTGCGGACGGGAGAAATCAACTCGTCGGCGTATGCGCCCTTTTCGCGGGGGCGGTTGATTTTCTGCGGTTGGTTTTGCCCCGGAACAGTAACGTTATACTTATTTCCTTTGCTAACTCCGCTTTTCAGCCGCCCCGCCGTTGTGGGGGCTATCGGCTCGGCTACTGCTTGCCAATCGTAATAATACTTCTTTGACTTGGTAAGCAGAAACACATATTCATAGCAGCGGGTCGGCCTGTCCCGCGTGCTTTCCGGCATGGGGTTTGTTTTGTGCCAAATGATAGAACTGCGCAAATACCAACCGTCGCCCCGCAAGGCGAGGGCTACAAGCCACGGAATACCAATTAAATCTTTGGGCTTGCAGCCGGGGGCGCGGTGGTTAAACGCCACTTGCTGCCCGTTCCTGCCTTTGGGGTATTTGGGGTCTTGGTGGTCGGCTTTGCTGCCTGTGCCGCAATAAGTGTCCGCGATATTCAGCCAACAAGTACCCTCCGGCGTAAGCACCCGCTTTACCTCATGGAATACCGCCGTAATACGGGAAACATATTCCTCCGGCGTTGCTTCCCGTCCGATCTGCCCGTCTGCGCCGTAGTCCCGCAAGGCATAGTAGGGTGGGGACGTTACGCAACAATCAACTGCATTTTCCGGCAAGGTTTGAAGCACCTGCAAGCTGTCGCCGCAATAGATTTTGTCCATTTCTATCCTCATGCCGACACCTCGCCGGGTTTGGTCGTCATTACACGATAGAGTTCCGTATCTTGCGGGAAACGGTCAATAAAGGGCAAAATCACGTTGCCATAGAAGATAAGCCCCTCGCCCGCGTCGGAATGGGTTACATAGGTCATTTGCTGCTGCGAAATGTTAAGCTGCTTTGCAAGGATTTCCCTGTCGCCCTGGGCTTGGTTGAGCATATACACAAAATCGCTGTTTTCAAAAATGTTCTCCACCTCGCGGGACGATAACAAATCTTTCACGTTTTGGGTGATACCTGTCGGAATACCGCCCCATTTTCTAAAACGCTTCCAAATCTCAACGCTGTACGCTGCGGTCTGTTCCTCTTTGAGCAGCAAATGAAACTCGTCGATATAGTACCGCGTCGCCTTGCCTTCGCTGCGGTTTATGGTAACTCTGTTCCAAACTTGATCTTGGACAATGAGCATACCGAGTTTTCGTAGCTGGGTGCCGAGTTCTTTAATATCAAAGCAGACAAGGCGGTTGTGAATGTCAACGTTTGTTTGGTGGTTAAACACGTTCAAACTGCCATTTACATAGAGTTCCAATGCCGACGCGATACGCTGCGCTTCCTTTTCCGGCTGCTTCTTGATTTCATTGTAGAGGTCGCCCAAAATCGGCATATTCTCCGGCTTCGGGTCTGCAAGGTAGCTGCGGTACACGCTGATAACGGCGCGGTCAATCAAAGTCTTTTCAACCGCTTCCAGCCCGTTTTTGCCGCCCATAATCAACTCGCAAAAGGAAAGGATAAAATCGCTCTTTAAGGCTATGGGCGTGTCGCCCTCGCTGTAATTGAGGTTTATATCCATCGGGTTAATGTACTGCGTGCTGTTCTGCGAAACCTTGATAACCTGCCCTTTCAGCCGTTCCACAAGGGGGTAATATTCCGCTTCCGGGTCGCAAATGATAATATCGTCTGCGGTAATGAGAAAAGCGTTGGTGATCTCGCGCTTTGCCGAAAAACTCTTGCCGCTGCCGGGTGTGCCGAGTATCAAGCCGTTAGGGTTCTTCAGCCTTTTCCTGTCGCACAAAATCATGTTATTCGATAATGCGTTTAAGCCGTAATACAACGCTTCGCCGCTTTGGAACAGCTCTTGTACCGTAAAGGGGACGAAAATGGCGGTGCTGGAAGTCGTCAAGCCCCGCTGGATTTGGATTAGGTTTTCGCCCAATGGGATAGAGGACATAAGCCCCTGTTCCTGCCGGTAGTCAAGGCGGGTGAGCATACAGTTGTATTTCTGTGCGATACTTGCGGCCTGAAATACGTCGTTGTCCAATTTCTGCTTTGTGTCTGCCACATTCAAAACTAACAGCGTAAGCAAAAACATTCGCTCGTTCCGGCTCTGCAAATCCCGCAAAAGGTTTTTCGCTTCGCCGCCGTAGGTGGCAAGGTCGGACGGAAATAGCGATAGGTAAGCCTTTGAAGTTATCTCCAGCTTTTCCCCCGCTTCACACCGGACATGCGACTTTCACCGCATCCGGCGTTCCATCAATCAAACAGATTTCTTAGTCTCCTTAGTCATACCATTATGAGAATTATTCGTAAGATTTGGCTTCTCCAAATCAATGGGTTTCCTTTTTGCCAATGTGCGCAGTTTGTTCAGCTTTGTGAGCTGTGAAGTATCCAATTTAAGAGCGGTGAGATAAGAACGAATAGTGTCCTCATCAATTGCGTGTATCAGTTCATGTACTGGTGCAAGCACCAATACCAGATTTTCATACTTATCTCTGCCTCCAATTCCTTTTGGCTTCTTGTGATGGCAGTGAATTTCTGATATACACTGAAATTTCTTTCCCGTTACCGCACATTTTCCCCATTGAGCGGAGAACAGTGAGATACGGTTATCCGCATACTCTGTACTGCGGCTGTATGTAGGCGCTCTCATTAGCTGTAGCAGTAAGAAAGTGTTTATCCGCAAATCGTCATGGATTTCACTTCTTCCTGCCGCTGTGTAAGCGCACACTTTTCGCCGCTGACTCATTGGATTTTTACATTGAACATAGCTTATTGGATAAATCGGTTCTTTGGATTGTGCTATATATCTTAGTTGCTCCGATTTCCCATATCTTTGGATTTCCATTTTTGTCAGGTCACGGCCTTCCTTTTTCAGCCGGTGTGTCTTTCCAGATTTCAGCCTGTTTTTGAGAACTGTATTAACAGTTCTGCCAATATCACCGCAGTCTATGCTGATGTCAGTGGCTAACTGGTAGTAATTCTGGATTCCCATAACCATGGAGTTGAACAGCCGTACTTCCCCGGCTTCTCCACGTCCTTTTCTGGGAAATTTGATATTTCCGACTTGTTTAGTCAGGCTGGCTTTAACCTTTTTGTATGCTTTATCGCACATGTGCGATTGAACGACGTACTTTTTCCCCTTTTTGCGTAGTCGGATTTTGAATCCGAGAAATTCAGAATAGCTCCGTCTGACGTCAACAACTCTCGTTTTCTCCGGTGAAACATCAAGGCGCAGGCGTTCTTTCAGCCATTGCGTTACCGCAATCAGCGTCCGGTCTGCCTGTTCTTTTGTCCTGCAAAGAATCCGAAAATCATCTGCATATCTGACGATATATATTTCTTTCAGCCGTGTATTCCGCATTGCCCGGTACGCATGGCTTTGTATCGGACAGCCTGCCGCATTTTCTCTGTAAGCGTAGTTTTCCGTTACCGGGTTGCACTGCCATTGGCTTTCTATCCAATGGTCAAGTTCATTCAGCACCACATTTGCCAATAGTGGGGAAATAATTCCGCCTTGCGGCGTTCCCTTTGTTGGGTGTTCTGTATGACCGTTCGGCATGAGTATTGGCGCTTTGAGAATCCTGCGGATTACATAGAGCAGTTCTTTATCCCGAATATTCAGCGACCATAGCTGCTTTATCAGCTTTGAGTGGTCTACATTGTCAAAGAAACCTTTTATGTCAAACTCTACTACATAGTGAAGTCCTGACTTTTGCATAAGCCTGTAGATTGCCGCTATCGCATTTTCAACCGACCGATTTGGACGGAATCCATAGCTATTGTTGCTGAACCTGGCTTCGCAGATAGGTTCCATGACCTGCTTGATACATTGCTGTACCAATCTATCCCAGATACAAGGGATTCCCAGTGGCCTGGTATTCCCGTTTGGTTTTGGGATGTCTTTGCGTCTTACGCTTCTTGGGGTGTAGCCGTTTTTAGCTCCCTTGACGATTTTGCGTACCCTTGCTGTGACTTCATCAGCGGTAAGTTTACCAATATCAGAAATCTTCAGCTTGTCTGTTCCCGGCGTAATACTCCCGGTATTGGATTTGATGTTCCGATAGGCCAGCAGGATATTTTCTCTTGAAAGTATCACATCCATCAGGTTCTCGAAAATTTCTCCTGCCTGACTTCTGGCATACAGTTCATCAAAGGTACTTTGCATATCGTAGTATTCAGCATGGCGGAGATACTCCACGCATTTGGTTTTTGGTTTCTTCTCATTTGGCATCAGGCATCACTCTCCTTTACGGCGAGTGACTTCTTTTTGTCATACTCGCAATCCTAATTGCGACTAAGTGCTAAGTTGCCTGTTTGACTGACTTGAGGCCATTCTTCCGTTTTCCTCTTTTTCGCAGAAAACATCATCAGTTCGACCTCTGCTTTTCAGCAGTAGTACAGCAGCTTATATGATTCGTCTGCTTACTTCCTAATGGTAGAAGCCTACTGCCTTTCCTCGTTCCAACAATCCTATCTTTACATATACCTTTAGGTCTCCGCTTTAAGCCTGTCAGCTTGAACACGCCTGTAACGTGCTATGGTGTTTCATAACATCAATTTTTACTCCACCACACTGATTAGCGATGAACGCTACCAGCACATTTCTATGCCGTCATGGTATAGACCCTTACATTCGCGGTTTTCGTCAGTCATATTTCAAACATTCTGACCTTGGGTATTTTGTAGACCTCCGGCCTATAGGTAGCACCGTCCACCTCTGGACAGCTTTCGTGGGGCTGGTAATTATCCAGCAATCCATACGGCTACTCTCAGCCGACTTCACCGAGCTTCTGACAGGTCAGTTTTCACTTACACCCGCCAGTCGGAGTATTAAGGGGGCGTTTCAGGGCGTTACCCCATCATTCCACCTCTTGGATTGTTAGTTCTCCTAACATCTGAAATTTTCGTTCTTTTGTTAGTGCCTGATTTTGTCCTTCAACCACGAAGGCTTTGTTCAGGAACGAGTCGCACTTATATCCATATCGTAGCCGCTGCGGATTGCCTTTTTCTGTTCCTCGATTTTCATACGGTCAAGGTCGGTGATTTTCCGCTTGATCGTCTTGATCGCTTCGTTGTGGTCGATACTCTGAATGTGCAGATTGACGACAATCCCGTTTTCCGCTTCCATGAAGTCGGCAAGCATACGGTCTGAAAGTTCCGGCGCGGCAATCTGCAAAAAGGAAACCGCGCCAAACTTCCCGCCCATTTGAAACATTCGCCCGTCGCCAAAACGGAAAGAGGACGGGGCAATAAAGTCTTTGACGGAAAGGCCGCTTACGGGTAGCCATTCCCACGCAAAGTTGAAGCGTTCCCCGTCCGGGTGGAAAAGCCCATGCAGCACTTCAAGCCGCTGCTTCCCGTCCAATACCCGCGCCGCCGCGCCGATCACCTTAAAATGGTTGAGGGTGTCCGTTTCGATACGGGCAAGCCGCGCCCGCGCCGATTTAATATCTTTTGCTTCAATGGTAAAGGTGAGAAACTTTGTCTTGATAAGCCCGTTGTTGCCGCGTTCAAGCTGTGTTTGCAGCATTTCGGTGTATTCGGCTCTGATACTGTCAAAGTCGTCATTCTGTGGGGCAATCGTGATACTGCTCTTGAAATCCTCCTTGTTCGCATGGCGGCTGATTAAGGAAAGCTGCACACTGATAGAAGCGTCAAAAGAGTTATACATATCGCAAAGGGCTTCAAAAATGGCGGTCTTGTCGTCCGGCTGCGCAAGCTGATAGTTAATATCTTCAAACTCAATGCACTTGGAATACCGCCCGTTTGCAAGGCGGCAAATCCCGTCCTTATACATTCGTTCAAACGGTATGCTGTCCTGCGCCGTATGGGGCTTCCCGTCGCCCTTTGACTGCCGGATAAGCGCGTCGATCTGTTTCTTTTCCTGCCGCGTAAGTTTACGCTTTTTGTTTTGGGTCTTTCCCTTTTCCTTTGACAATCGCCCGTACCTCCTTATCTAATCGCTCCTGCCGCGCAAGGGCGGTATAAAAATTGTTGGTCTGATAAGGTCGCTCTTTGGGGCGAAGAAACTTCACTTCCACAAATTGCCGTATAATCACTTCCAGCGGTTGCCCGTTCTTCTCGTACATAGCGAGTAGGAACATGGGCAGCATGGCAAGCACCATGCACAAAGCCGCCGTTGTCGTTCCCGCGCTGTCCTTTGTCAAAAAGAATAGCGGTAGCCCGATAGCCACCGCCGCGCCGAAACAGAGTAATTGTCTTTTGGTAAGGTTGAACATTACCTTGCTCTTGATTTTGGTTAAATCCTTTGGGACGGTTACATACGCCATTTCAAACCTCCTTTCCGGCAAACCGTATGTCGCTTTTGATTTCATTTCCCCATACGTCCCAACCAGGGGTATGCTGCCTTGCAAACAGTTCAATACGCGGTAGGTCGCCCATAAGGGCAAGTATCTTTTCCCGCGTTATATCCGGCTTTTTGCTGTGCTGCTCAACAGGGGAAATAATAAATTGATGTACCTTGTTTGATTGTCGCTTCGGGTGTCCTTTGGTAGCAAGCAAGCAGATTTCCGCATTTCCTCGCGTCCAAAAGCCCAAGCCATAAAACCAAGTGGGCGATTTCCGATTTTGCTTTAACCATACAAAGGCAACGGATTTATAGGTAAATCCCCAAGCCTTGATTAACTGCAACGCTTCTTTAAGCTGCGGGAACGTCGCCCATAGGAATAAAATACAGTCCTTATCCGCAATTTCTTTGACGGGTAAAGCGCAAAGTTCCTCAATACTCATAGTGGGATAGTGCTTTTCCGCTGCGCCCTGTACCTTGCTTCTCGCGTATCTCCAAGGGGGATCGGCGTAAATGATTTTGTATTTCTTCATCTGCACCCCCTTAATGCGCGCTGAATACGGATTTTGCAAGGCTTCCCGTTTTGAAAAGCGTAAAACACAAGAGGACGGTATAGCCCATGCAAGACCAGATCGCGCCGGATATGTCATCGGTTGCTGCGATTGTCTGTATCAAAACCGCATAAATACCGACGCACACAAGAATTAGAAAAGCCTGAAAACCGAGGGCAAGCAAGGATTTTAAGTAGTTCTGTCCCATGCCGCCCCATTCACGATTTACCATTGTCGCAACGGGGATAGGGGCGATACTCGTTACAAGGTATATTTCAATCATGCGCCCGTACACCACCAGCATGATACAGATAGACAACGCTTTCATGGTAAGCCCCACAAAGAGTGATTGAAACCATAG
>OHWY01000283.1_pt1 | contig 14551 bp, 17 predicted proteins | sample 1579801 | NCBI WGS metagenome assembly OHWY01 (sample SAMEA3882536, study PRJEB24775) | human gut metagenome | biome: human-associated habitat; feature: intestine environment; material: feces | place: Netherlands | collected 2009/2010 | reverse complement strand
GCAAGCCAGCGGCCTGCCGCTGTCTGCTTACCTGCGCAAGCTGATCCTCGGGGAAAGCATCCAAGCCGCGCCCTCGGAAGAACTTCGCAGGCTGCGCACAGAGATCCATCAGATCGGCAACAACATCAACCAGCTTGCGCGGAAAGCAAACGCCGGGTTTGCCAGCCGTGACGAGGTCACTCGCGCCCTGCGGATGCTGGATCGTGTCTATGAACTCATGTATGGGTTTTCAAAATAGAAATGGCAATCACAAAAATCCTGTACCGCAACGGCGGACTTGCGCAGGCAATTCAATATATTACAAACCCGGATAAGACCGATCAGTGCGTCCTTGTCGATCATTTTAACTGCGATCCCGGTTTTGCGTATCAGCAGATGATGAATACAAAACGGCGGTTTCATAAAACAGATGGACGCCAATGCTATCATATTATCCAGTCATTTAAGCCAGATGAGATCACGCCGGAACTGGCGCATGAAATTGCGAAACGGTTTGCAGCAGAGCACCTGCAAGGATATGAAGCCGTAATCGGAACGCACGTCGATAAAGGGCACATCCATTCGCATATCGTTTTTAATTCCGTCAATGCGGATACCGGCATCAAATACCACAGCACGCTTCAAAACTATTACCAACAAATCCGCGGGATCTCAGACCGGCTCTGCGCAGAAAATGGTCTATCCGTAATTCTTCAAGGAGAGCGTACAAAAACGGTCAGCTACATTGAATGGCTCCGCCAGTCCAAAGGGCAACCAACGTTCCGCTCCATGCTGGAAGCGGACCTGCGCGATGCGATTGCCGACGCGAACGATCTCGGCCACTTCTTCTTGCTCATGGAGCATAAGGGCTACGAGATCCACCACGGCAACCGGCTGGGCTTTCGATTGCGCGGGCAGGAACGCTATATGTATCCAGAGCGCAAGAATGCAGCGTTTTCGGAAGAAAATATCGAACGCGCCATTGCTGGCAATCTGGCAGAGATCGAGGCCGGTATCAGACCGGCGTTCCTCCCGCGCCCAAAGCCCCAGCCATACCGCCCACATCCAAAGTACAAGGGATTCCTTGCACTTTACTATCACTACTGCTATCTGCTTGGCCGCATTGAAAAGCGACAATATCCGCCGCGCATGACGCCGCATCTCCGACGGGAGATCATGAAAGCCGAAACCTATAAGGCGCGGCTGAAGTTCCTGCAAGAGAATGGCATCTCCACGGCGGATGACCTTACCACCTGCATGCAGCGGGCAGAGAATGCGGTCACGCAGCTTGCCAAGCAGCGCACAATTTTGAACGTCCGTAAGAAAAAGCGCAAGAAGCTCTTTGACGCGCTGGCAGCGGAAGAATCACTCGCCGTGAGCAAAGCCCTCTACGAAGAAGGGCTATCCGGCATGGAAACCGAGTACGCGCAGTACGCGGAAGCGAAAGCGGTACTGGACGCCTGCGGCATTTCGCGGAAGACCCTCACAGAAGAAAAAGCAGACATCTACGAGCAGCTTGCGCAGCTCAACAAACAGATCCGCACCGAGCGGCAGAAAATCAAGCTGTGCCGCGAGATTGCGGACTCGGCAGCGGTCATGCAGCGCGATGTCGCTGCACAGGAAAAATCCCTACACGAAAAAGAAACAGAGCATTCGTTCACAAACAGGAGGTGATTCCCCATCAACGTAGGAAACAGCGAAGCCGCCGAGCAGGTCGTTCACATGATGCTCTCCGGCGGCGAGGTTGCAGTCAAGCTGGCAGGCTCTGCGGCAAAGAATGCCGCGGCGATGCTGCTGGCGTTGGCGCGCAATCATAAAAAGGTCTACGGCAAGACCAGCCTTAAGAAAATTCTCCAGCAAACGCGCGACATCCGCACGTTTTCCCTGACCCCGGAGCAGTACCGGGAATTCAGCCGTCAGGCGAAGGACAAGGTACTGTTCGCGGGTATCCAGGACAAGGAGCAGCCGGACGCACCCATTGATCTGGTCATCCCGACGACCGATCTGGAGCTGGCAAATGTCATTTTCGAGCGTCTCTTTGGTTCACTGGAAAAGCCGCAGGAGGAACGCTCATCAAAAAAAGAGTCTCGGTCGGAACGCTCCTCGGACGATATCGCCAGCAGCTCACCTACGAGCAGGAAGAACTCGAAGAATGACCGCCCGTCCATTGGCGAGCAGCTTCAGTCCTTCCGCGAAAAGCTGTCCGGTGTCGAACCGCGCGTCCCGACCAGAGAAAAAACGCACCGTGAGATCACAAAATAAACGCGAACTGGATTTGCGCGAAGAATTATGGTATGCTCGAAGCAGAAAAAGCTGGGAGGTGGTGCGTATGGCAGAACAAAGCTATGAGCTGATGCACAAAGACGATGTTGTTGCATCTTTGCAGCTCGACGATCTGTCCGGCGCTATCCTCAAGGTCACACCCAGTGCTAGTCCAGAGCTGCTGCCGCTCGGCGGCAGTCAGGGCGCGGACAGTCTGCGCAAATGGTGGCTGCGCCGTGCCGTCCCGATCAGTCAGGGCAACATTGCCGCGCTTTTGCAGCAGGAGGGCATCCCCTCCACGCAGAGCCTGCTCGTGCGGAACCTCGGTCTCAGTCTGTCCGACCATTATTGGATCAAGCCGAACGGCAGCGAACTGACGTGGAAAGACGTTAGCCTGTTCTCCAACAGCTTCCGCGATCCACTTGAATCCATGCAGATCCAACATCCTCACGGTGCAGCTTCGACAAGCACCCAGACACCAGCGTATTCGCCCAGCGCATCGCTGCAGGGTGACCTGATCAAAAAGTGGTTGATCGTCGACGACACGCGCTGCCTGCTCAAAGGCAACCGCGGCGCAAATTCCCAGCAAAGTCTCAATGAAGTGCTGGCATCCATGCTGCATGAGAAGCAGGGCTTTGCAAACCATGTGCACTACCTCCCGGTCAAGCTCACCGGCAGCGCAAGCGAGCAGTACGGCTGCATCTGTGAGGACTTCGCGTCGGAAACGCTGGAATTCATTCCGGCGATTGACGTTGTGGATTCCGAGAAAAAGGACAATGCCGTCTCGACCTATGAGCATTTTATCCACGTCTGCACAACGCATGGCCTGCCAGAGCAGGGTGTGCGCGGATTCCTTGAATATCAAATCCTCACGGATTTCGTGCTGACGAATACGGATCGGCATCTCAACAACTTTGGTGTCCTCCGCGACAGCCGGACGCTGCAATTTATTCGGATGGCTCCGATCTTTGATTCCGGCAATTCGATGTTCTGGGATGCCCCACGCCTGCCGGAGCGCAGCGACTGCACAGAGATCGCGGTCAACAGCTTCCGTAAGACCGAAGCAGAGCTGCTCAAGCTCGTCACCGACCGCAGCCGTGTCCGTATGGAGCTGCTGCCAAGCCGGGAAGAAATCGCGGATCTGTACGCCAAGGACGACAGCATCGCGTTTGTGGATTCCATTCTCACCGGCTATGAAAAGAAAAAGGTGCTCATGGAACGGTTCATGGAGAAAGGGCTGCCAGAGCAAACGCATCTGAAACGGAGTACCGGCTTTGAAAGATAACGGGATATAAAAATGGCGCTGACGGTATGGTTCGTCAGCGCCATCGATTTATTATACGGCTTCTTTTCGCTCCGCAACGTACTCCCGCAGAGCATCCTCGACCAGCGTATTCAAGCTGACCTGCTGCGCCATTGCGCAAATCGCGGCTTGCTTGTGCAGCTCCGGTGATACCCGGATGTTAAAGCTGCCCTTATAGGCTTTTTCCGGCTCGCTGTTCTCTGCTTCGCACAGCGACAGATAATCGTCTACCGCGCCATGAAAATCAGCCACAAGCTCGGCGGCGTTCGTTCCCTCATAGGAGATCAATGCGCGGATACCGAGAACCTTTCCGAAAAACAAACCATCGGCTTCGGAGAATTCAACGCTTCCGACATAGCCCCTATATTGCATTGTATAGTTCAAATCAATCCCTCATTTCTGTAGTCAGCATAGCACAGTCAAAACAGTTTTGCAACTGATTTTAGTTGCAAACATTTTCCGAGGTGATGCCTATCCGAAAATCAAACGATACGCTATTTTATCTTTTTGGCACAATCCCTGTCATCTGGCTCGCCCTTCTGTTGGCGCAGTCCCTTGGCGGCGGTTTGCCGGAGCTGCTGCGGAATCTGACATCAGCATTGGAGCAGCCGACGAATATTGTGTGGACAGACAAAAGTCTGCCTACGATCCTCATCTGCCTTGCCGCTTATGGCATGGCAGTTTTGCTTTACCGGACGAATCAGGGCAGGACCCGCGACGGCGAGGAACACGGCTCTGCGGTGTGGGCGACACCTGCATCCGTCAACGCGCAGTTCGCGCAGAAGGACAGCATTCCGCTGACGCAGCACGTCCGGCTCGGTTTGGATACGCACAAACACCGCCGCTCGCTCAACGTGCTGGTCATCGGCGGCAGCGGCGCAGCCAAAACACGCAGTTTTGTGCTGCCGAATATCCTGACCGCAAACACGAACTACGTCATTACGGACCCGAAATCCGAAGTCCTGCTTGCCACGGGCGGCTACCTCAAGGAGCAGGGCTATGACGTGCGCGTTCTGAACCTTGTGAATCTGGAACAGTCGGACGGCTACAATCCGTTCCGCTATCTGCGCGACGAAAAGGATGTGCTGAAGCTGGTCAATAACCTGATCCAGTCCACCACGCCGAAGGGCAGCCACGAGTCCGATCCGTTCTGGACCAAAGCCGAAACCGCACTCCTGCAGGCGATCATCCTCATGCTGTTTCAGGAAGCCCCGGAGTACGAGCAGAACTTCTCTATGGTCATGCGCGTGCTGGAATATGCCGAGGTGCGCGAGGAAGATGAAGGGCATGTGTCCCCGCTCGATTTGCTTTTTGAATCCATTGAGCGCAGAAAACCGGACAGCGTCGCTGTCCGGCAATATAAGGTTTTCAAATTAGCCGCGGGCAAAACCGCAAAATCGATCTTGGTGAGTACGGCTGTCCGTCTCGCACCCTTTAATCTGCCGCAGATTCAAGCCTTGACCGACCATGACGACATGGACCTTTACACGCTGGGTGAAAAGAAAGTTGCGCTTTACGCTGTCATTCCCGACAACGACAACACGCTTAATTTCCTTGTGAGTCTGCTTTACGCGCAGGCGTTCCAAGCCCTGTATTACAGCGCAGACCAGATCCACCACGGCCCGCTGCCGCGCCATGTTCGCTTCGTGCTGGACGAGTTTGCTGCCATGCCGCTGCCAGGCTTTACACGCGAGCTTGCGACAATGCGTTCGCGTTCCATTTCGGCAAGCGTCATCATTCAGAACATGGCGCAGATCAAAGAATTGTATAAGGATAGCTGGGAGACAATTCCAGGAAACTGTGATACCATTTTGTATCTTGGCGGCAACGAATCGTCAACACACAAATACGTTTCTGAGATGCTCGGCAAAGCCACGATTGATACGAAAACGCATGGGCAGACGAAAGGCAAATCCGGCTCCTACTCAACCAATTTCCAGATGTCCGGACGCGAACTGCTGACCCCTGACGAGGTACGGAAACTGGACAACCGCTATGCGCTGCTGTTCATCCGCGGCGCAGCGCCCTATATCCATCATGGAACCAACCCGCCCATTTACACCGGCCGCCCGCTGCTTCGTGTGGGCGGCACAGAAAATTCGAATCCATTGAAGGGGGAATTTCATTGAAGAAAACGTTTGAATCCAAAGCCAAGCGGCTCTATTCCATCTTCACCAGCGTGTTTTTCATGCTGGCGGTTTTTGTTGTCCCGGCGTTCGCGGCAGACGGCGATCCGCTGGCGGTCGTGAATAACCTGAGCGATTTCATCTTTTCCCTGATCCGTGCGGTCGGCTTGATCCTGCTTGGCTTTGGCATTTTGCAGGTCGGTTTGTCGCTCAAATCGCACGATCCGTCGCAGCGCGCGAACGGCATCCTGACCGTCGCAGGCGGTATCGTCATTACGTTCACCAAGGAGATCCTGACGCTGATCACCGGCTGATAAGAATATGGGGAGAGCGTGAAAGCTCTCCCCGATACAACTGGAGGTGATACCATCTCAAGTGGAAACTGGATCATAGATAACCTCAATTCCTCGCTGGAAACGTGGAACAGCAAACTGTCTGAGATCTGGACGCTGTTGACCACCAGCCCGGAGAACTTCAAGGGCGGCGGGATCTGGAATGTGATTGTCGGGATCAACGACGCGCTGAAAGCAATTGCGTATGCACTTCTGGTGTTGTTTTTTGTGATTGGCGTGATGAAAACCTGCGGCAGCTTTACGGAGCTGAAACGCCCGGAGGTGGCATTCAAATGCTTTATTCGTTTTGTACTGGCGCAGGTAGCCGTCACCTATGGTATGGAGTTAATGACGGCGCTGTTCTCGATTGCGCAGGGCACGATCCAGACGATCATGGGCGCGTCCGGTCTTTCGGCAATGGAAGCATCCACGCTGCCAGCCGAGATCGCATCGACCATTGAAGATGTTGGTCTGCTGGAGAGTATTCCGCTCTGGGCGGTGACGCTCTTAGGCTCGCTGTTTATCTGGGTGCTGTCGCTCATCATGATCTTGACCGTCTACGGCCGCTTTTTTAAGCTCTATATGGCGACGGCGATTGCGCCGATCCCGCTGTCGAGCTTCGCAGGACAGCCCTCCAGCAGTATCGGTATGGCGTTCATCAAGAGCTACGCCGCCATCTGCTTGGAGGGCTGTGTCATTTTACTGGCCTGTATTATTTTCTCACAATTCGCGTCCAGTCCACCCGTCGTAACGGAAGGACTTGCCCCGGCAACGGTCGTCTGGAACTACATTGGCGAACTGGTGTTCAATATGCTGGTGCTCGTTGGCTCCATCAAAATGTCCGACCGCATCATCCGGGAATTGATGGGACTTGGTTAAATCATGCGCCGAACTTTCCGCACCAGCGACACAATACACGAAATCAGTCCCAGGACAATGAGCGCATACCAGATCCCATTCGCCAGTGCATAGTGGCTGTAATACCAGCCGGAAAACAGCGTCGGCACGATCAGCGCATACAAAAGCGGCAGACTAAGGTGCAGCAGCGACGCGGCATGAAATAATACGGACAGAAGCAAACAGCCAGCCCCAAATACAATCATCAACATGGCACGACCTCCTTTAGAAAGTTTGTGCCATGTTAGCTTGGAACAAGGAAAAATTCAAGGATCAATCCAAAAAAACTTAGAAATTGGAGGGATTCATCATCGAAGTTAAAATCAACAAAGAAATCCAGCGGTATCAGGAGAGCATCCTGTTCGGCTTATCCCTGCGGCAGATGGTGTTCGCGCTGCTCGCCATCGGCGTGGCGGTGGGCGCGTATTTCGGACTAAAGCCGCTCATCGGCGCAGCGGAGGTCGGTTGGGTGTGTATGCTGGCAGCGTTCCCGTTTGCCATGTGCGGCTTTTTTACCTACAACGGCATGCCCGCCGAGCGCTTCCTGCTGGCGGTCATCCGCTCGGAGATCCTCTGCCCGCGCGCACTTTCGTATCATCCGCAGAATCTGTACGCGGAGCTTTTATTGGACAGCAATACAATGCGGGAGGTGCTGACGCTTGATTAAAACCCTCAACAACACCATCAAGCAGGACAGAACAGCCTATAAGATCCCGCGCAGCGTGCAGGACGTCATTCCCATCCAGCGAATCTTCGCGGATGGGATTTTTCAGTTCGGTACGAAATATTCCAGAACGCTGCGCTTTTCGGACATCAACTATGCCATTGCCTCGAAAGAGGACAAAACCGCGATGTTCCTCGGTTACAGCGAACTGCTGAACGCTTTGGACAGCGGCTCAACCACCAAGCTCACGATCTGCAACAAGCAGGTCAACCGGCAGGCGTTTGAAGATACCGTCCTGCTCCCGCAGCGCGGCGACAGCCTCGACGGATTCGTGGACGAGTTCAACGGGATGCTGGAAGGCAAAATCTCCGGCAGCTCCGCCAGCGTGGAACAGGAGCGGTTTATCACGGTTTCCGTTCACAAGAAAAACGTGGACGAAGCGCGCACGTTCTTCTCCCGCGTGACAGGTGAGATCACGTCCAAGCTCTCGCGGCTCAACTCGTCCTCCAACGAGCTGGACGCCGCCGAGCGGCTGGATGTGCTGCGCGGATTCTTCCGACCGGACGAGTCATCCTTGCCCTTTGACCTGCAATCCGCCATGAAGCGTGGGCATAATCTCAAGGACACGATTTGCCCGGATAGCTTGGAGTTCCATCGGGATTATTTCAAAATAGGAAACCAATATGGTCGCGTCCTGTTCCTCAAGGATTACGCCAGCTACATCAAAGACAGCATGATTCTGGAGCTGACCGACCTCAACCGGCGCATGATGCTCTCCATTGACATGATCCCCGTGCCGACCGACGAAGCCGTGCGCGAGGTGGAGAACAAGCTCCTCGGCGTGGAAACGAACGTCACCAACTGGCAGCGCAGGCAGAACAGCAACCAGAACTTCTCTGCTGTTGTGCCGTATGATCTGGAACAGCAGCGGAAGGAAACCCGCGAGATGCTGGACGACCTCACGACCCGCGACCAGCGGATGCTGTTCGCCGTGGTCACGCTCGTGCATCTGGCAGACAGCAAAGAGGAACTGGACAGCGACACCGAAACGCTCCAGTCCATTGCGCGCAAGCACCTGTGCCAACTGGCGAAACTGAGCTTCCAGCAGCAGGACGGCCTGATCACCGCGCTGCCGCTTGGTTTGCGGCGCATTGACGCGCTGCGGACACTCACGACAGAAGCCCTCGCCGTGCTCATGCCGTTCAAGGCGCAGGAAATTCGCCACCGGCACGGCATCTACTACGGGCAGAACGCCATCTCCAAGAATCTTATTCTGGCAGACCGAAAAGAGCTTTTGAACGGCAATGGCTTCATTCTCGGTGTCTCCGGCTCCGGCAAATCCTTTGCCGCCAAGCGCGAGATCACGGAAATCGCACTGTCCACGAACGACGACATTATCATCATCGATCCTGAAGCGGAATACCGCCCGCTGGTCGAAGGCTTGGGCGGCGAGGTCATTGAAATCTCCGCAACCTCGCCCAATCATATCAATGCTCTTGATATGGAATCCGGCTACAACGACGGCGACAACCCCGTCGTGCTGAAATCCGAATTCTTATTGTCCCTTTGCGAGCAGCTCGTGGGCGCGGGCAAGCTGTCTGCCAAGGAAAAATCCATCATTGACAGGTGTACTGCCCAGGTCTACCGCGAGTTCATCCGAAACGGCTATCTCGGAGTTGTGCCGACATTACAAGACTTCCACGCTGCGCTCCTGGAGCAGCCGGAACCCGAAGCGCGGGACGTTGCGCTGGCATTGGAACTGTTCACGGAGGGCAGCCTCAACACCTTTGCCAAGTACACGAACGTGGATACCAATTCCCGCATTCTCTGCTACGACATCCGTGACCTTGGCAAACAGCTCCTGCCGGTTGGTATGCTGGTCGTACTGGACAGCGTGTTCAACCGCATCATCCGCAACCGCAAGCTCGGCAAGAATACATGGCTCTACATCGACGAAATTTACCTGCTGTTCCAGCATGAATACAGCGCAAATTTCCTGTTCACCCTCTGGAAACGAATGCGCAAATACGGTGCCTGCGGCACGGGGCTGACGCAGAACGTCGACGACCTGCTGCAATCTCACACGGCGAGAACCATGCTTGCAAACAGTGAATTTCTGCTCATGCTCAATCAGGCGAGTACGGACCGAATCGAGCTGGCGCGGCTGCTCAATATTTCGGATAACCAACTTTCGTACATTTCTGGTGTGGATTTTGGACACGGGCTTCTCAAGTGCGGCAGCACCATCGTGCCTTTCGTGGATCATTTTCCGAAAAACGGCAGGCTGTACCAGCTTATGACGACGAAGATGTCTGAACGGGTGGAGCAGGCGTCGTAATGCGGGAGGTCAAAGAAAAATCGTCGCTGAAAGCGAGAGCCGTCGAAACCCTCAAATCCGCGCCGCAGGCAGCATTCCGCCGCGGCACAGATGCTTCCTTTCAGCAGCTTCGGCAGGAGCTGCGCGAGGCCGCGCAGGACGGTCAGCCGGAAGATCGCTATGAGAGCAGCAAGATCACGGACACTGCCGATCATGCCGTGCGGCAAGTCAGCCATCTGGCAGAAAAAGCTGTCCACAAGCTGCCGAAAACGAAATCCGAACCGCAGCGGGAAGCCAGAACGGAATCTGTTCCACAACACGAACGTCCGCAGCCCCAGCATTCTACTACGAAACCGAGGGAATATCCACTACAAAGCCAACCACAGGGAAATCAGTCTGTTCGTGAATCGGCTTCTCCAATCAGGGAGAAGCCGGTTTCTCCGGCAAGCGACAAGCAGCCCAAAATGCGAGAGCATACACCGACCGCTGATGCGCCTGTGCAGCAGCCCCAGCATACAGCTCCGCAGATTCATGAAAACGTAAAGGCTGTTTCTACGGAAACGACACCATCGCTAACGGAGCGTTCTGTCCGAGAGGCGGTTTCTCCAGTTAAGGAGAAGCCTGTTCCTCCCGTAAATATCCCACAGCCCAAGATGCGGGAATATGCACCGAATGCTGACGTGCCTGTGCATCGGCCCCAGCATCCAGATTCGCGGATTCATGAAGGACCGCAGCCTGTTCACCAACCGCAGACAAATCGTTCTGTGCGTGAGTTGGAAACATTAGTAAGGAAAAAGCCTGCTGGGAAAGCAAGACCGGCAGAACAACGGTCGCTTGGACAATCTCCTGCCAGCACGGAACCGTCTGCACCTGCGACGACCCCGACGGTGCAGCCATCAGCACGGACTCTGGCAAGAGAAAAAACGCCTGTTTCGTCTCTGCATGAACAGCCTGTCACACCCAAAACGGATACCACACAGTTCGCGCTTCCTGCAATCAAGACGAAAGAGTACATCCGAAAGAAGCGGCAAAAGCAGAATTTTCTCAAAGAAGAATCAAGCGGTATTGAAAACACAATTACAGATTCCGAAACTTTTTCGCCGGTCATCCGTACACGGGAAACTGTTCGTGAACAGCAAAAACTCCACGTTTCCCATAGTACGGAGCCGGAGCAGTCAGCCCTGCCGCAGATCCGAACACGGCAGCCGCAGGCGGCCTCCATGCGCGCCAATACGGAATCCGTGACGCCGGATACCCCGCAGACACTGCTGCCGGATATCAAGAGCAAGCGGAAATACATTGCGGCGCAGCAGCCAACACAGGTAACGCCTGTGCAGGCAAACCCACAGCAGGCCGCGAGAGAAATGATTCAAGGTGATATAAAATTATGTAAACCGCTGTTTGCAAATGAAACTGCCCCTCTGCCAACGGGCAAAAATGCCGCTCCTGCAAAACCTGTGCGTGTTCAGAAGCAGGTGCGTCCGGCTGTTGTGAGAAAGCAAAAGATCAAAACAGCCCCGAAAGCGAAAATCAAGTCCACCACATCTGCGGGAAAAGCCTTGCCATGCAAAGCGTCGGCGGCTGCTCCCAAGCAGGCCGCAACTGTCATCCGCAAAGGGCAGGTGCTTCGGGATACGGCGATCAAAACGGCGAAAGTAGCAAAAGAGGCCGGAAGGAAGGTTCTGCGGGCAATCGTGGCAGCGGCAGAAAAGCTGGCCGCGGCTATCGGCGCAGGCGGCGCGGCTGCGGTTTCCGTTGTTGTGGTGATCTTGCTTGTAGGGATGTTGTTTGCTTCGCCGCTCGGTATCCTGTTCGCCGGTGAGGACACCGGCACGGAAATTAAAATCCCGGACGCGGTTGCGACGCTGAACGGCGAGTTCACCGACGAAATCTACCGTATCATGGAGGATCATCCATACGACGAGTTGGATATGCAGGAGGGCATGGAAGCGGCCATGCTGCAGAACTGGCGGAATGTGCTGGCTGTGTACGCGGTCAAGGTCTCGACCGACGAAGAACATGGGCTGGACGTTATGACGATGGATGAGGAAAAACTCCAGCTCCTGCGGGAAATTTTCTTCGATGCCAACAAGCTCGAATACGAATTGACGATCAGAACCGTAGACGGCGAGCGGATTACAACGCTGCATATCTCTGTGCAGATCAAGGACGCCATGCAGATGGCAGATGAATACAGCTTCACTGCCCAGCAGCGGGAGATGCTCGAAGAATTGCTGAAGCCGGACTACGACGACATTTTCCTTTCCCTGATCGGCAATTACCAGCCGGATGGTACGCCCATCGGTCCTGTCGACATTTCGGACATTCAAGGTACGCTGCCGGACGATCTTGATCCGCTGCGAGAATCCATTGTCCTGACGGCGTATCAGCTTCTCGGAAAGGTGACGTATTTCTGGGGCGGCAAAAGCCTCGTTCTCGGCTGGGACAGCCGTTGGGGAACGCCGACGACAGTCACTGCACCCGGCAGCGGTTCGACCGGCAAGGTGCTGCCATTCGGATTGGACTGCTCCGGCTTTGTGGACTGGACATTCTATAACGCCACGAACGGTGCATACCTGCCCGGACGCGGCGGTGGCGCAGCCTCACAGCATGGCTATTGCACCAACATTGCATGGTCAGACGCGCTGCCCGGCGATCTCGTCTTTTACGCGGATGACAGCCACGTTGGGATCGTCTGTGGCTATGACAGCGTAGGAAATATCCTCGTCATCCACTGCTCCGGCGGGCAAAACGGCGTGGTCGTGACCGGGCGCGAGGGCTTTGCCGTTGCAGCAAGGCCGGATTTGTTTACGGACTAGCCTACATTTTGAAACTGAAAACCAAGACGGAAAAGAGGCGCAATATGAACGATACCATCACAGAGATCAACAAAGACACATTCTGGGGATTGATCCGGGAGGCGAGAGACGCCTGTGGTCAGGATATGTCTGCCATGGTGGAGCATCTGAAGGGACGCTTGGTATCTATGGGGGCAGAACAGGCACAGAGCTTTCACGATATTACGCAAGCTTACGAAGATCTCGCGTACAAGTACGGCTTGTGGGATGCTGCCGAAATTATAAAGGAATACGGCTGCAGCGATGACGGCTTTATAGACTTCCGCGCGTGGCTGATTGCGCAAGGAAAAGAAGTCTATCTGGCTGCGCTGGCGGACCCGGATTCGCTTGCAGAGGTCGAACCCTACGGGGATTGCAGCTTCGAGCAGATGAGCTATGTGGGAGAGTATGCATACAAGCAGCTCACCGGCAAAAGCACCTATGAGCAGACCGAACAGCGGAAATATAAGAAACTTGTGTCAGAACTGAAGCGGGACATTACCTACAAAGACGGCATTCAATTTCCCAGAGAGGGTGCGGAGCTGAAACAATTCCTGCCCCAGTTGTGTGCCAAGTATCCAGACCGGTGGCTCGAACCACATTGGATTTTCGATCTGAAAGTAGCGCGAGAACTTTTCCATGCAGGGAAAGTGCATGATCACCAGCAGGTTTGTAAAAAGAGAAACCGCGGTCACGGCGGTGAGGCAAGATAATGAATATGAGTGAAACGACTTGCTTGTAAAATGGTATAATTTGCTTCGTTTGTGCGGCGTTCTTTGTTGGCTCTGGTGAATAGCTTTCTTTCCTTTTTCCTGCGATACTTGGCGTACCAAAGCGAAAGGAGACTGCAATGGAAACAAGAAAAAACCTATGCGCCATGCTGCCCGTCGCACTCCATACCAGAGTCCGGCAGGAGCAGGAAAAAGCCGGGATGACCCTCGGTGAGTATGTGGAAGCCATGATCACGGAATATTACGACTGGAAGGACGGAAAAATCATGACCGGAGAAATGAGAACCTTAGCCGCGCAGATCCCCGCAGAGCTCTTTGACCGACTTGACCGCTACCTCAAGGAGCGCGGCATCAAGAAGAAGGACTTCTTATCGGAGGAACTCATTTTTCACCGGTAAAACTTTCCTGCAAAAACACCACATTGCAGTCATTCCTAGCCTTTTTCGCAAAAAACAGTTTCTTTCTGAACCTATATCCTCATTCTTGTCTAATATTCAAAAATCAGCGCATCCGGCTGGCTATTCTGTTCCCTCTCAACAATCATCCCCGCATCCTCTCGCCACGCCTGCTCCCAATCCCCTTCGGTCTGTCTGTCCCGCGCCTGTCCTGCTCCCTCGCATCCCCTTTGCTCAACCCTATCCGCATCCATTTCACGATCTGTTCCCATGTCTCCCTTGCAGCAAAAGCAGCGCTTCCATCAGGATGCGCTGCTTTTGCAAGTTCCCTCTTGACAAATCGGGAAAGTTATGGTATTTTATAATCAGTAATGATAATCATTATTGTTTTGGAGGATTCAAGCATGAAATACGAATGTCCCTGCGGCTACGTCTATGATCCGGCCGTCGGCGATCCCGAGAATGGCATTGCCCCCGGCACACCGTTTGAAGAAATCCCTGAGGATTGGGTTTGCCCTGACTGCGGTCTGGACAAGTCCGCATTTGCGGAGGTCTGACCGGCGATGGAATACAAAGAGAACGCAGAGCTTTGCCACTGCAAGCACGTCACGCTCGCGGATATTGACCGCGCACTTGCGCAGACGAACCGCTTTTCCGACGTCGAGCGCGAATTTCAAGAAGTACAAAAAATCACAAGCTGTTCCACCG
>OHWY01000280.1_pt1 | contig 14670 bp, 9 predicted proteins | sample 1579801 | NCBI WGS metagenome assembly OHWY01 (sample SAMEA3882536, study PRJEB24775) | human gut metagenome | biome: human-associated habitat; feature: intestine environment; material: feces | place: Netherlands | collected 2009/2010 | reverse complement strand
CTAAAAAACTGACAACAAAGAAAATGCAATGGAAAGCCAATCAAGCTACTAAAAAAGACTGTCAAGCCATAAAAGCTTCACAGTCTTTTCACGTCCCTGATCAGAATCGAACTGACGCACCCGCCTCCGGAGGGCGGTGCTCTATCCACTGAGCTACAAGGACATTTACTAATATAGCACTTGCCCAGAAAAAAATCAAGAAGAAATTTCGAACAGGACAAGTAAAACGGGATGAACAGAATAGCAGCCGAAATACCATTTGAAAGTGATTTAATACACAGAGGGGGCATCAGCAAAAAGCAATTTTAATGCAGAAAAAGAATAAATAATCGCTTCGACAAAACCAGTCAAAACAAGTCTTCCTTCGCTATTGACGCAAAAGCGGGCATTGCGTATGATAGGTGGCAAAGGAGGAAATGCCATGTCGGAAGAAAAAAGGATGCCCGTCCTTACAGGCCAAAAGAAGCAGATTTTCTACACTGGTCTTGTGTATCTGCTGGTCTGCTTTATGACGGCGGGAGTCACCGTTTTTCTTACGAAAGAGAAAAAAGATGAGGTAAAAGAAGTAAGTGCAGTTGTTACAGAAGAGCCAAAAGTAAATACCGGGTACGCAACGATGGAAACCAATCCACTTCTGGAGAACCGGGACGAAGAGCTTGCGGATGCAGTAGAAGCATATTATCAGGATCTTTCCGGAAAAGAAGCCTATGCCGAAGCATACGATGGGATTGCGATTTACACGAAAGACGGCAAAGCAAAAGGCAGCAGGATCCTGTATGTACGGTACAATATGAAGATCCGTGGAATTTACACTGAAGTACCGGGACTTGAAACCTTATATGCGGTCAAGGACAAAGATGGAAAATTCGATATTCAGGCAGAGATCTCTGACGAGCAGATTCAGACGATAATTGAAGAAGTTTCCGCACAGACAGATGTGCAGGAGCTGTTTGCACAGGTAGAAGCGGATTATGAACAGGCACTTGGTTCAGATGCAATGCTCGCACAGGCGGTGGAAGATCTGAAAAATGCGGCGAGTCACTGAAAATCCAGTCTCCGGATTACGATTTTCTATTGCGCTTACATAAGGATTCAGATATAATAAATAAAGCGGCGCAGGCAAAGAGTCTGCGCTAACGTTTATGATGAAAAAGAGAGGAACGATCGATACTATGAAGAAGATCCTGGATCTGATTACAGAAGAAATGGAACAGGCATTTGCAGATGCCGGATACGAGAAAGAACTGGCGCGTGTTACACTTTCCAACCGCCCGGATTTATGTGAATATCAGTGCAATGGTGCGATGGCAGGTGCAAAAAAGTACCACAAAGCACCGATCATGATCGCAGAAGAAGTTGTGGCAAAGATTCCGGAGAACGGATATATCAGCGGAGCAGAAGCAGTTAAGCCAGGTTTCATCAACCTGAAGACCAACCCGGCAGCAGTCGCAGATTATCTGAACCAGATGGAAGCAGACGAAAAGCTCGGCGCGGAAGAAGTAGAGAATCCAAAGACAATCGTCATTGATTACGGCGGACCGAATGTGGCAAAACCGCTTCACGTCGGACATCTCCGCTCCGCGATTATCGGAGAAAGCGTAAAGAGAATCACCCGTTTTATGGGCAATAAAGTGGTTGGTGATATCCACCTTGGAGACTGGGGATATCAGATGGGACTGATCATCACAGAACTGAAGAAACGCCAGCCGGATCTTCCGTATTTTGATGATAATTTCACCGGAGAATATCCAAAAGAAGCACCATTTACCATCAGTGACCTGGAGGAAATCTATCCGGCAGCGTCCGCTTATGCAAAAGAGCATGATGATTACAGAGAAGAAGCACTGGATGCGACCTTCCAGCTGCAGAGCGGAAAGCGCGGTTACCGTGCAATCTGGGATCACATTATGAATGTGTCTGTGACAGACTTAAAGAAAAACTATGCGAACCTGAATGTTGAATTTGACCTCTGGAAAGGGGAATCTGACGCACAGAAATACATCCCGGATATGGTGGAAAGACTGAAGAAGGAAGGCTATGCGCATATTGATAACGGAGCACTCGTGGTAGATGTCAAAGAAGAGACCGATACCAAAGAGATCCCACCGTGTATGATCCTGAAGTCCGACGGTGCAGCACTTTATGATACCACAGACCTTGCAACACTGGTAGAGCGTGAAGAACTGTTCCAACCGAACGAAGTCATTTATGTAGTTGACAAACGTCAGGAACTGCATTTTGTACAGGTATTCCGCTGCGCGAAGAAGACCGGCATTGTAAAAGAGGATACAAAACTTACTTTCCTTGGATTTGGTACGATGAACGGAAAAGACGGAAAACCGTTCAAGACCAGAGAAGGCGGCGTTATGCGTCTTGAGAACCTGATCCGCGAGATCACAGAAAAGATGTATGAAAAGATCACAGAGAACCGTACAGTATCGGAAGAAGAGGCAAAAGCAACAGCGAAGATGGTCGGAATGGCTGCAATCAAATACGGAGACCTCTCCAACCAGGCAGCAAAAGACTATGTATTCGATGTAGACAGATTCACTTCTTTTGAAGGAAATACAGGTCCGTACATCCTGTACACCATCGTTCGTATCAAATCAATCCTGAACAAGTACAAAGAATCAGGAAAGAGTATGGACGATATCAAGATCCTTTCGGCTACAAGTGAGAGCGAAAAGGCTCTGATGCTGGAAGCTGCGAAGTTTGGCAGTGTGATGGAGAATGTATACGAAGAACTTGCACCACACAAGATCTGCGCATATATTTATGATCTTGCAAATGCATTTAACCGTTTCTACCATGAGACAAAGATCCTGGCAGAAGAGGATGAACAGAAGCAGAAGAGCTACATTGCCCTTCTCACACTGACAAGAGACATTCTGACAACCTGCATCGATCTGCTTGGATTTGAAGCACCGGAAAGAATGTAAAAATGCAGAAGCATCAGAAGTAATGACAATACGATAAAGAGGCGAGGACATATGACAGAGAAATTGTTTTACACAGACAGTCACCTGCAGGAATTTACTGCGGAGGTTGTGTCCTGCCGCCCGTGTGATAACGGATATGAGGCAGTTCTTTCAAGAACTGCCTTTTTTCCAGAAGGCGGCGGTCAGGCAGCAGATACCGGAGTGATTGACGGGATCAGAGTATATGATGTACAGGAAAAAGGAGAACAGATCTTTCACTATCTGGAAGGAGAACTGGAAGAAGGAAAGACCGTGACCGGTCAGATCGACTGGGACAAACGTTTTTCACGGATGCAGCAGCACAGCGGAGAACATATCGTATCGGGAATCGTTCATGCACGTTTTGGATATGATAATGTGGGATTCCATTTGAATGATGAGCTGTGCACTCTGGACTTAAGTGGCCCGCTCACGAAGGAGGAGCTTCGCGAGGTGGAAAATGCGGCAAATGAAGCGGTATTTGCAAATGTACCGGTTCAGATAAGTTATCCGTCCAAAGAAAAATTGAAGACGTTGGATTACCGCAGTAAGATAGAGATTGACGGACAGGTGCGTATCGTGACGATACCGGGATATGACGTGTGTGCCTGTTGTGCACCGCATGTGTATTTTACCGGAGAGATCGGTCTTATCAAACTGGTGCAGAGTCAGAATTATAAAGGCGGTATCCGGATTACTATGCTGTGCGGAAGAAGGGCACTGAAGGATTATCAGCAGAAAGAAGAAAGCGTGAAGGCGATCATGGGAAGCCTTTCAGCGAAGGAAGAATTGATTGCTGAAGCAGTTGAACGCGTAAAAGAGGAATGTACACAGCTGAAGAGTGAACTTGCAGAGACAAGATATCAGATTCTTGAAGCACAGGCAGAAAAAATTCCGGAGGGACAGAAAAAGGTCTGTATTTTTGATAGCAAATTAAGTGGGAATGAACCACGTGAGCTTATGAACCTTGTACTGAAAAAAGGAACAGAAGTATGTGCGGTATTTGCAGGAAACGAAGAGAGTGGATACCGTTATGTGATCGGCAGTGAGACAGAGGATGTGCGCCCGTACAGCAAGATCCTCAAAGAACAGTTTGACGGAAGAGGCGGTGGAAAACCGGTCATGGTACAGGGTTCTGTAAATGGAAGTGAAGAGGCAATCCGAAAAGTTTTTGAGTAAGAGAAGGCGGAGATGAAGAATGCGAGACAGGAAAACAGGGAGAATTATCTGGTATTTGTTCAGTGCGGTTCTGATCAAATGGGGTGTGGAGATCGCAGTAGCGACATTTGCACTTTCCTGCGGTCTGCGCAGCAATATGGGAATTGGGGCAGTCTCTTCGATCATCACGATCCCAATGATTGCGTGGATCTACCGGAAAGATCAGGGACGCTATGAAAAGCAGCAGGAATCCTGGTGGAAATATAAAGCGGCTTCCCGATATGGAATGTGGCTTGTTATGATCGTCGGTGCAGTGACTGCGTGTGTGGCGATGAATGATATCGTCATGCTGATGAATATGCAGAGGATCAGCCAGGTTTATCAGAGCACAGAGCAGATCATTTACAGTGCACCGCGTTGGCTTCAGCTGGCGGGAGCCGGGATTCTGGCTCCGGTCGCAGAAGAGCTTGTTTACCGCGGGATGATCTACCGGCGGATGCGCGAGAGCCTTACCGCTGTGCAGGCAGGTGTGTTTGTATCCATTTTGTTCGGTGTCGGTCATGGAAATCTGCCACAGGGACTTTATGCAATGGTACTCGGACTTCTGCTTGCCTGCATTTATGAGAAATTCCGGAATATTGCAGCTCCGGTCCTGTTCCATATTGTTGTGAATATTACGTCATTATTGCTTTCGTGGTATGGGGGCTTTGAATGGATTCTGGGAACAGAGGGAAAAGCAGTTGGAATTACTGTACTGGCTACGTTGATTACTGTTATAATTTATGTAAAAATAAAAAATATAAGACAAGAAATACGATAATTAACTGAAAAATACTGAAAAAGTTTACAAAATAAATAATATCTGACAATTTCTGTAAAATTAGGGGTTTACTTTTGCGGACAAATGCTGTATAGTGTTAAATCATAAAAGCAACAACAAAACCGTTTTACAGAAAGGGCAGGTTATATGAGCGTAATACAACAAAATACAGAACAAGGCTTATACAGCCCTGATTTTGAGCATGACAACTGCGGTATCGGAGCTGTTGTGAACATCAAAGGGCAAAAGAGTCATGATACAGTCGCAAATGCGCTGAAAATCGTAGAAAATCTTGAACATAGAGCTGGCAAGGATGCCGAAGGGAAGACAGGAGACGGTGTAGGAATACTGTTACAGATTTCGCACAAGTTCTTTACAAATGTCTGTCGTCCCCTCGGCATCTTTTTAGGTTCTGAGAGAGATTACGGTGTGGGAATGTTTTTCTTCCCACAGGACGAACTGAAAAGGAATCAGGCAAAAAATATTTTCGAAATCATTGCCGAAAAAGAAGGACTGAAATTCCTTGGATGGAGGGAAGTGCCGATCCGTAAAGAGATCCTTGGAAAGAAAGCACTCGAATGCATGCCGTGCATTATGCAGGGATTTATCGAACGACCGAAAAAAGTAAAACAAGGACTGGATTTTGACCGCAGACTTTATGTGGTAAGAAGAGTCTTTGAACAGAGCAGTGATGATACCTATGTAGCATCCCTGTCAAGCAGAACCATCGTGTACAAAGGAATGTTCCTTGTAAAACAGCTCCGGATGTTCTTTGAAGATCTGCAGAACCCGGATTATGAATCTGCAATTGCAGTTGTACATTCCAGATTCAGTACAAACACTAATCCAAGCTGGGAAAGAGCACATCCGAACCGTTTCATCGTACATAATGGAGAGATCAATACCATTCGTGGCAATGCAGATAAGATGCGGGCCAGAGAGGAAAACATGGAATCCGAGCATCTGGAAGGAGAGCTTTATAAAGTCCTTCCGGCAATCAATACCGCAGGTTCCGATTCTGCCATGCTGGATAATACGCTGGAATTCATGGTGATGAGTGGCATGCCGCTTCCGTTGGCAGTTATGATCACCATCCCGGAGCCATGGGCACAGAATGCAACGATGTCACAGAAAACCAAGGATTTCTATCAGTATTACGCAACGATGATGGAGCCATGGGACGGACCGGCATCCATCCTGTTCTCAGATGGAGATATTTTAGGAGCCGTACTTGACCGAAATGGACTCAGACCTTCCAGATATTACATCACAGATGATGACACACTGATCCTTTCTTCTGAGGTTGGCGTTCTGGATATCCCGCCGGAGAAGATCGTAGTCAAAGAAAGAATCCATCCAGGTAAGATGCTTCTTGTTGATACCGTTCAGGGGCGTGTCATCGACGACCAGGAACTGAAAGAAGAATATGCGGCAAGACAGCCTTATGGCGAATGGTTGAACAGTCAGTTGGTCAATTTAAGCGATTTAAAGATCCCGAATCAGAAAGTACCGCAGTATTCTAGAGAAGAATGCCAGAGACTGCAGAAAGCATTTGGATATTCTTACGAAGAAGTGAAGACTTCTATTTTAAATATGGCAATGAATGGAAGCGAAGGAATCGGAGCCATGGGTATCGATGCACCACTTGCCGTTCTTTCTGAGCAGCATCAGTCTTTGTTTGGATATTTTAAACAGTTATTTGCACAGGTAACGAACCCGCCGATCGACGCGATCCGTGAAAAAATCGTGACTTCGACAACGGTATATGTCGGAGAAGAAGGAAACCTTTTGGAACAGAAAGAGGAAAACTGTCATGTACTGAAGATCAATGATCCGATCCTGACAGATACCGATCTCCTGAAGATCCGTAACATGAAAGTCGACGGTTTCCGTGTGGCAGAAATTTCTACTACTTATTATAAAAACTCCAGTCTGGAAAAAGCGATCGATTATCTGTTTATCCAGGTAGACCGTGCAATCCGTGAAGGCATGAATATCCTGATCTTAAGTGACAGAGGTGTGGATGAATATCATATTGCGATCCCGTCCCTGCTTGCAACCTCAGCGGTTCATCAGCATCTGGTAAGAACTAAGAGAAGAACAGAGGTTGCCATGATCCTTGAGACCGGAGAACCAAGAGAAGTACATCATTTCGCAACGCTTTTGGGATATGGTGCATCTGCGATCAATCCGTATCTTGCACATGAATCGATCAAACAGCTGATCGATACAGATATGCTTCAGAAAGATTATTATGCAGCAGTCAATGACTATAATGAAGCTGTTATAAGCGGAATTGTCAAAATTGCATCGAAGATGGGAATTTCCACAATCCAGTCTTATCAGGGATCCATGATCTTTGAAGCGATTGGATTAAAACCGGAATTCATTGAAAAATATTTCACCGGAACTGTCAGCCGTGTCGGTGGTATCGGACTGGAAGAAATTGCAAAAGATTATATGGCAAGGCATTCCGAGGCCTTTGATCCGCTGGGACTTTCCGTAGATCTGACGTTGAACAGTGTGGGACAGCACAAGTCGAAGAGCGGTGGTGAAAAGCATCTGTACAACCCGAGAACAATCCATATGCTCCAGCAGTCTACAAGGCGCGGGGATTATGAAATGTTCAAGCAGTACACGCAGATGGTTGATGAAGAATCCAAAGGAATCACACTCCGTGGACAGATGGACTTCAATTATCCAAAGAAAGGAGTTCCGCTTTCAGAAGTAGAGAGTGTGGATTCGATCGTGACCAGATTTAAGACCGGTGCAATGTCTTACGGATCAATTTCAAAGGAAGCACACGAAACCCTTGCCCTTGCAATGAATGCACTGCACGGTAAGTCAAACTCCGGTGAAGGCGGAGAGGATATCGAGCGCCTTGGAACCGACAGAGGCTCTGCGATCAAACAGGTTGCCAGTGGACGTTTTGGTGTTACAAGCAGATATCTTGTCAGCGCAAAAGAAATCCAGATCAAGATGGCGCAGGGAGCAAAACCTGGAGAAGGTGGACATCTGCCTGGGGGAAAGGTTTACCCTTGGGTAGCAAAAACCAGACATTCTACGCCGGGTGTGGGACTGATCTCACCGCCGCCGCATCACGATATTTACTCAATCGAAGATCTGGCACAGCTGATCTATGACTGTAAAAATGCAAACAAGGATGCAAGAATTTCTGTCAAACTGGTATCTGAAGCCGGTGTCGGAACGGTTGCAGCGGGTGTTGCAAAAGCAGGAGCCGGACTGGTTCTAATCTCCGGTTATGACGGAGGTACAGGAGCAGCACCGAGAAGTTCTATCCATAATACCGGACTTCCGTGGGAGCTTGGACTTTCTGAAACACATCAGACACTGATCCAGAACGGACTGAGAGAAAGAGTCCGTATCGAGACAGACGGTAAGCTGATGAGTGGTCGTGATGTGGCGATCGCAGCACTTCTCGGTGCAGAGGAATTTGGATTTGCGACGGCACCGCTTGTAACCATGGGGTGCGTAATGATGCGTGTATGTAACCTAGATACCTGTCCGGTCGGAATTGCAACACAGAATCCGGAACTGAGAAAGAGATTTGCCGGAAAACCAGAATATGTCATCAACTTCATGCGTTTTATCGCGGAAGAATTAAGAGAATATATGGCAAAACTTGGCATTCGTACTGTGGATGAACTGGTGGGAAGGACAGACCTTCTGAAAGTGAGAGATGTGCCGACATCCAAACGTGCCGCAACACTGGATTTTTCTAGAATCCTCAATAATCCGTATGCAAAAGAGAAGAAAGGCATGATCTTCAATCCGAAGAAAGTCTTTGATTTTGAACTAAATAAAACACTGGATGAAAGAGTTCTGGTAAAGGAACTTCTTCCGTCACTGGAAAAGAAACAGAAGAGAATCCTGGAGCTGGATGTAAAAAATACAGACCGTACATTCGGCACAATCTTCGGTTCTGAGATTACAAGACGTTATCCGGACGGACTGGAAGAAGACAGCTATGTGCTGAAATGTAAGGGCGCAGGCGGACAGTCATTCGGAGCATTTATACCAAAAGGTCTGACACTGGAACTGACCGGTGACAGCAATGATTATTTTGGAAAAGGACTTTCCGGTGGTAAACTGATCGTTTATCCGCCGACTGGTGTGAAATTTAAAGCTGATGAAAATATTATTATTGGTAACGTAGCGCTTTATGGTGCAACAAGCGGAAAAGCCTATATCAATGGTGTGGCAGGCGAACGTTTCTGTGTCCGTAACTCCGGAGCAACAGCAGTTGTAGAAGGGGTCGGTGATCATGGATGCGAATATATGACTGGTGGACGGGTTGCAATTCTTGGCAAGACCGGAAAGAACTTTGCAGCAGGTATGAGTGGCGGTGTTGCCTACGTTCTGGATATGGACAGTGATCTTTATACAAAAGTCAACAAACAGATGGTTAATATTGAAAAAGTAACATCTAAGTTCGATGTATCTGAATTGAAAGGTATGATCGAAGAACATGTAGCAGCAACCAATTCCGAGACGGGAAAAGAAATCCTGGATCATTTCAAAGAATACTTGCCGAAGTTTAAGAAGATCATTCCGCGTGATTACGAGAGAATGCTGACCTGCATCCTTCAGCTGGAAGAAAAAGGTCTCAGCAGCGAACAGGCAAAAACCGAAGCATTTTATGCGATCAAAGAAGGAAGATAGGAGGCCAAAAACGTGGGAAAAGCAACAGGATTTATGGATTATGACAGACAGGATAAGCCGGCTGAAGATCCAAAAGAACGAATTAAGCATTTTAAAGAGTTTCATACACCTCTGTCAAAAGAAGAACAGGAACTGCAGGGAGCCAGATGTATGGCGTGCGGCGTACCGTTCTGCCAGTCCGGTCAGATGCTGATGGGAATGGCAAGTGGCTGCCCGCTTCATAACCTGGTACCGGAGTGGAATGATCTGATCTTTCACGAGAACTGGGAAGAGGCATATTACAGACTGAAAAAGACGAATAACTTTCCGGAATTTACATCCAGAGTCTGCCCGGCACTTTGTGAGGCGGCATGTACATGTGGACTGAACGGAGAGGCAGTTTCAAGTAAGGCGAATGAATACAGCATTATTGAAAATGCATATAAAAAAGGTTACGCAACGGCAAAACCGGTGAAAGTAAGAACCGGAAAGAAGGTAGCGATTGTAGGATCGGGGCCATCCGGACTTGCGGCGGCCGATATGCTGAACAGAAGAGGTCACAGTGTGACGGTCTTTGAAAGAGAGGATAAGATCGGTGGACTTCTCCGTTACGGCATCCCGAATATGAAACTGGAAAAGCAGTTCATTGACCGGAAGATTGCGATTATGGAAGAAGAAGGAATCCGGTTCGTGATCGGATGTAATATCGGAAAAGATAAGAAAGCGGCTACATTATTAAAAGAATTTGATCGTGTGGTTCTTTGCTGCGGTGCATCCAACCCAAGAGATATAAAAGTTCCGGGAAGAGAAGCCGAAGGAATCTATTTTGCAGTGGATTTCCTGAAATCAACCACAAAAGCACTCTGGAAAAATGCAAAACAGAATGCAGACGGAACCTATGATCTAAACCTGAAAGACGGTACATACATTTCCGCAAAAGGGAAAAATGTTATGGTCATCGGTGGCGGAGACACCGGAAATGACTGCGTGGGAACATCCATGAGACACGGAGCCAAGAGTGTGCTGCAGCTTGAGATGATGCCGAAAGCTCCGGATGAACGTACCGAGATGAACCCTTGGCCGGAATGGCCGAGAGTCTGCAAGACGGACTACGGACAGCAGGAAGCTGCCGCTGTCTTCGGACATGACCCGAGAGTCTACCAGACAACAGTAAAAGAATTCAAAAAAGACAAAAATGGAAAAGTCTGCAAGGCAGTTCTGGTAAAATTAGAGCCTAAGAAAAATGAAAAGACAGGACGTATGATGATGACGGAAGTAGCCGGAAGTGAATATACAGTAGATGTAGATCTTGTATTAATCGCAGCCGGATTCCTTGGAAGCCAGGACTATGTCACGAAAGCATTTGGTGTGGAAGTAAATGAACGTACGAATGTGAAAACCGCGCCGGGAAAATATGACACGAATGTGAAAAATGTATTTACGGCAGGAGATATGCACAGAGGACAATCGCTGGTTGTATGGGCAATCCGTGAGGGCCGTGAAGCGGCAAGAGAAGTGGATATCAGTCTGATGGGATATACGAATATGTATGTGCAGTAAACGATTATGTGTCTGAACAGAACTGGAAAATAAGATAAAGATGAAAAATTCTTGAATAATCTGCGAGTACAATTTATAATAAGAAGAAACAGGCCGGAATCATATGTTCCGGCCTGCTAAATGTTACAAAAATATTAAAAAATGTTGCAATTTGTATTTGTGTGCGCTATAATAGGGAACAGATGTGAGAGATTGTTCTCATGACGAGGGGAAAATAATTAAAACAAATAAGAAAGAAGAGTGAGTATGAATAAACACGGAATCAGATTGATCACAGCAGTGGTGACAAGTTCAATGATTGTAACACCGGTTCTGGCAGCACCGTCTGTCGATGATTTGAAGAAGGAAAAAGCATCAAAACAGAATGAAGTCAGTTCGTTACAGTCACAGCTTACAACATTGATGGGAAAGGTTAATACACTGGAAAGTGAATTGATCCAGACAGGTGAGGATATTACAAAAGCACAGAGTGATCTGGTAGTTGCGCAGAAGAAAGAAAAAGAACAGTATGCAGCAATGAAGAAGCGTATTAAATATATGTACGAAGCCGGTAATGATTCAGCGTTTGAAACATTGGTCACATCGGATGATTTTACAGATCTCTTGAGCAAAGCAGAGTATGTTCAGAATGTACATAGTTATGACAGAAAACAGTTACAGGAATATGTAGAGACAAAACAGCAGATTTCCGATCTGAAAGACAGTCTTGAAAAAGACCAGAAAGAATTGGAAAGTAAACAGGTGGAATATGAAAAACAGGGTGATAACCTGAATAACCTCATTACTTCCAAATCAGCAGAAGTTGCAAATCTTGATTCAGAGATTCAGGCAGCAGCAGAAGCGGCAGCAAAGGAAGCAGCGGAGAGAGCGGCAAAAGAAGCAGCAGAAAAGGCTGCAAAAGAGGTTGCAAAGAAGCAGCAGGTATCTGCAGCTAATAACAGTACTTCATCTAACAGAAATAATTCTACAACAAGCAACAATACAACGAGCAACAAAAATAACACAAGTAATACAACGAGACCATCGAGACCATCAGGTAATAATACAAGCAGCAATACAACAAGCGGATCGAATGCAAATGGTGGCACGATCGTAAGCAGAGCATACAGCCAGCTTGGAAAACCTTATGTATGGGGTGCATGTGGACCGAGCAGTTTTGACTGTTCAGGATTCGTAAGCTACTGTCTGACAGGAAGCTATACACGTCTTGGTACAACTCTTACATTTATGGGATGGACAAGGGTAAGCAACCCACAGCCTGGTGATGTTGTAACAACGGCAACTCACTGTGGTATTTATATCGGAAATGGTCAGATGATCCATGCTCCACATACAGGAGATGTTGTAAAAGTCGGACCAGTACAGTCTGGTATGATCTATGTGCGTAGATAATGAAAAGTAAATAAAATAAAAACCGGAATCAGGTAACTGGTTTCGGTTTTTTATTTTTTATGCTAAAGTTTGCAGAAAAATAAAAGGAAAATCCTTGCAAACAGACAACCTTTATGGTAATATTAAAAAGTCGCAAAAAAATCACGCATAGGCTTGTCCCGATGGTGCCAAAGCCTGGTAACAGGACGGTTTCGGGGACGTATAACAACATATGCGGAAGTAAAAAACCAATGGAGGAAAGAAACATGAGCGTTATTTCAATGAAGCAACTTTTAGAAGCAGGTGTTCACTTTGGACATCAGACAAGAAGATGGAACCCTAAGATGGCTCCTTATATCTACACAGAGAGAAATGGTATCTACATCATCGACCTTCAGAAATCTGTAGGTAAAGTAGATGAGGCTTACAAGGCAGTATCCGATATCGCTGCAGAAGGCGGATCAATCCTTTTTGTAGGTACTAAGAAACAGGCTCAGGATGCTATCAAAGTAGAAGCTGAACGTTGCGGAATGTACTATGTAAATGAAAGATGGCTTGGAGGAATGCTTACAAACTTCAAGACAATCAAGAGCAGAATCGCTCGTCTGAAAAACATCGAGAGAATGTCAGAAGACGGAACATTTGATGTACTGCCTAAGAAAGAAGTTATCCAGTTAAAGAAAGAATGGGATAAACTTGAGAAGAACCTTGGCGGAATCAAAGACATGAAGACACTTCCAGACGCTATTTTCGTAGTAGATCCTAAAAAGGAAAGAATCTGTGTTCAGGAAGCACACACACTTGGAATTCCACTTATCGGTATCGCTGATACTAACTGTGATCCAGAAGAACTTGATTATGTAATTCCTGGAAACGACGATGCTATCCGTGCTGTAAAACTGATCGTTTCTAAGATGGCTGACGCTGTAGTAGAAGCTAACCAGGGTGTTGCAGGCGAAGAAGAGTATGTTGAAGAAGCTGAAGAAGCAGCAGTAGAAGAATAAGATTCTTAAAAAACATAATTGGAGGATAAGATCATGGCAGTTACAGCTAAGATGGTAAAAGAATTAAGAGAGATGACTGGTGCAGGAATGATGGACTGCAAGAAAGCTCTTAATGAAACAGATGGTGATATGGATGCAGCTATCGAGTTCTTAAGAAAGAACGGAGAAGCTAAGGCTGTTAAAAAAGCCGGACGTATCGCAGCAGAAGGTATTGTTATGGCTGATGTTAAAGAAGACAAGACAGCAGCTATCGTAGAAGTTAACTCAGAGACAGACTTCGTTGCTAAGAATGCTGAATTCCAGGGATTCGTTAAAGCTGTTGTTAATCAGGCAATCGCTTCTGAATCAACAGATATGGAAGGATTCATGGCTGAGGCTTGGAACGAAGATGCTTCTAAGACAGTTCAGGATGCATTAAATGAAAAAATCTCTGTAATCGGAGAAAAACTGAGCATTAGAAGATTTGAGAAAATCGTTACAGACGGCTGTGTAGTAGATTACATCCATGGCGGCGGACGTATCGGTGTTCTCGTAGAGGCTGATACAGATGTTGTTAACGACGAGATCAAAGCTTGTCTGAAGAACGTAGCTATGCAGGTTGCAGCTATGTCTCCAAAATATACTTCACGTGATGAAGTAGATGCTTCTTTCTTAGAGCATGAAAAAGAGATTCTTCTTGCTCAGGCTAAACAGGAGAATCCTAACAAACCAGATAACATCATCGAGAAGATGATCATCGGACGTCTCAACAAAGAGATGAAAGAGATCTGTCTGTTAGACCAGGTATACGTTCAGGACAGCGACCTTACAGTAGCTAAATACGTAGAGAAGGTAGCAAAAGAGAATGGAGCTAACATGACAGTTAAGAGATTCGTTCGTTTCGAGACAGGTGAAGGTCTTGAGAAGAAGAACGAAGACTTCGCAGCTGAAGTTGCAGCTCAGATGAACGCATAATCTTACAGTTCGCATAAGAATTTGAACCGTAATTTTATCATGTAAATCAATGAAAAACCTTGAATTTCCTATGAAAATGGGATGATTCAAGGTTTTTTTGCGTGTTGGGAAATATAAATTTAAAAATTATTTTTTGATAATTATGGAAATATTTACCGATTGAAAGCAAGTAAGAAGAAATATA
>OHWY01000278.1_pt1 | contig 14681 bp, 10 predicted proteins | sample 1579801 | NCBI WGS metagenome assembly OHWY01 (sample SAMEA3882536, study PRJEB24775) | human gut metagenome | biome: human-associated habitat; feature: intestine environment; material: feces | place: Netherlands | collected 2009/2010 | reverse complement strand
GTGGTCAACGAACTGGGCTACACCAAAGCCAGCGTCAGCATCGCGATGAAAAAGCTGCGGGAGAACGGCTACATTGCGGTGGACGGTGAGGGCAACCTGACCCTTCTGGAACCGGGCCGCGAGATCGCCGAACGCATTTACAGCCGCCACCGGCTGCTGACCCACTTCTTCGTGCAGCTGGGCGTGGAAGAGGACATCGCCGCAGAGGATGCCTGCAAGGCAGAGCATATCCTCAGCGAGCAGACGCTGGAAAAGATCCGCGAACGCGCCCTTGAGACTGACGCCGAAACCGGCAGCGCCCAATAAGCAGCAATTCGCACGATACCGCCCTCTGTACCTGTGGTACAGAGGGCGGTATTTTTTTGTGCACCGGGGCGGGGTTGGCCCTTGCATCCGGGCAGCGGGTGCGGTATTCTTATAAGATAAGAACCGTTTTACGAATCGACCGGGGAGGGAAAACGACCATGGACGCAGACGAGATCCGCACACTGCTGGGCGAAATGGTATTTGAGCGTGCCCAGAAATACCGCCGCCGCATCCTGCACCGCCGCTGGCGCCGGATGTTTACCGCTGTTGCCTTGCTGGTACTGCTGGTGCTGCTGCCTGTCCTGCTGACCATGGCCCTGCGCCGCCGCCGGCAGATGAGCGCCGCCTCCCGGGCTGCCAAGGTCAAGACCGGCACCATCAACGCCGCCATCGAGTCCGGCCTGTCCGGCGTGCGGACCACCAAGGCCTTTGCCAACGAAGAAGCCCAGCAGCAGCGGTTCGACGAGGCCAACGAGGTGTTCAAGACCGCCAAGCGTGGCTTTCACAAGGAGATGGGCCGCTTCAACGCGGTGATGGAGTTCTGCACCGGCATATTGCCGGTGGCGGTGATCGCCGTGGGCGGCTGGCTCATCATGGGGGAGAAAATGGACTATGTGGATCTGATCACCTTCTCCCTATACGTCACCGCCTTCGTCAGTCCCATCCGCAAGCTGGCCAACTTCGCCGAGATGTTCTCCAACGGCTTCGCGGGCCTGCACCGCTTCATCGAGCTGATGGCCACCGAGCCGTCCATCCAGGACGCCCCCGACGCGCGGCCCCTCGAACATGTACAGGGCCGCGTGGACGTGAACGATGTCTCCTTCGCCTACGGCGAAAAGGCCGAGGTGCTGCACAACGTGACGCTGCACATCCCCGTCGGCGAGACGGTGGCCCTGGTGGGGCCCTCCGGCGGCGGCAAGACCACCCTGTGCCAGCTGCTGCCCCGGTTCTACGATGTGGACAGCGGCAGTATCACCGTCGACGGCCGCGATGTCCGCGCCGTCACCCAGCGCTCCCTGCGCCGGGCCATTGGCATCGTGCAGCAGGATGTGTTCCTGTTTGCCGACACCATCCGCGAGAATATTCGCTACGGCCGCCCCGACGCCACCGACGCTGAGGTAGAGCAGGCGGCGCGGCAGGCGGAGATCTACGACGATATCTGCGCCATGCCCGACGGGTTCGACACCTATGTGGGTGAGCGGGGCGCGCTGCTCTCCGGCGGGCAGAAGCAGCGGGTGGCCATCGCCCGGGTGTTTCTGAAGGCCCCGCCCATTCTGATACTGGATGAAGCCACCTCCGCGCTGGACAGCGTGACGGAAGCCCGCATCCAGGGCGCCTTTGACCGTTTGGCCCGAGGCCGCACGACACTGATCATCGCCCACCGGCTGTCCACCATTCGTTCGGCCGACCGGATACTGGTGATACAGGACGGCGTCATCGCCGAACAGGGCTCCCACCAGGAACTCCTGGCAAGGAACGGCGTGTACGCCACACTGTACCGCACGCAGAATTTGGGGGCATAACATGGACAGACGAGAACTGCTGGACAGAGCCGCCCACAGCCCGGAGGAACGGCTGCTGCTGAGCCGCGTGTGGGATAAGTGTGAACAGTGCCGCACGCGGAACATCCCCACGGCCACAGGCTTTCTCTCCCCTGCGGAGCAGGCTGCGGCGCAGGGCTTTCTGGTGCTGCTGGGCGCGCGGGAATCCGGCATTTTCTGGGGCGGCTATGACGGCGCGGAGCGAAAGCGGCTGCTGTTTCTGCCGGAGTGGATGGCGGAGCCGGACGGCACGGAGATCGCGGCGGTGCGGGCCGCGTGCCGCAGCGGCGGCGACCTGACCCACCGGGATTTTTTGGGCAGTTTGATGGCTCTGGGATTGACCCGGGAGAAGATAGGCGATATACTTGTGGAAAAGGGCGGCTGTCAGGTGCTGCTGGACCCGTCCATGACGGATTTCCTGCTGCAGAACTGGGACAGCGCCGGCCGGGAGAAGCTCACCGTAACGCCGCTGCCGCTTTCGGCGCTGGCGGTCCCCCATGCGGCGGTGAAGGAACTGCGGGACACCGTCTCCTCCCTGCGGCTGGACAACGTGCTGGCGGCGGGATTTTCTCTCAGCCGGGGCCGGGCGGCGGAGGCCGTGGAAAAGGGGTCCGTACAGGTGAACTACGTCACCTGTGTGAAACCGGACAAGCCCGTGTCGGCGGGGGATACCATCACCTGCCGCGGTCTGGGAAAATGCGTATTGGACAGCGTGGGCGCTCCCACGAAAAAGGGCCGCCTGCCGGTGGCCATACGGCGATACATATAAGGGAGAAACAGCTATGGACGAGAAGAAGATAGCACGCATCAACGAGCTGGCCCGCAAGGCCAAGGCCGAGGGGCTGACAGACGCGGAGATCGCGGAGCGCGCTGCACTGCGGCAGGAGTACCTGAACGCGGTAATGGCCAATGCCCGCAGCGTGCTGGAGAATACCTATATCGTGGACGAAAAGGGCAACAAGCGAAAGCTGCGGGGAAAGGGAGAAGGGGAAGCATGAGCTACGAATACAATGAGAACAACGGTCTTCAGCCGAAGCCGCCGAAAAAGAACAATAACGACCTGGGTTCGTGGATATTCATCGCGGTGATGTTTGCCGTGGCCTGGCCTGTGGGCCTGATCCTGCTGCTGAGCAAGCTCAGCGAGGGCGGCGGCAGGAAAATGCGCCAGCAGGCGCGGGATGCGTGGCAGCGGACGGCGGCGGGCAGCGCCGAGGCGAAGCCTGCGCAGGCGCGCGCCTCCGCGGCGAAGAACACCGTCCGCAAGGTCACAGAGACGCCGAACTACTCCGACAAGGGCGCCAAAACCATGAAGATCATCGGCGCGGTGGTGGGTATTCTGGGCGTGTTTTTCCTGGTGCAGCAGGTGGACTACTTTGAACTGCGCTACGCTATCAAATGGCATGAATGGATGGACCTGCTGCGGCAGCTGTTCTATCCCCTGGGCATGATGGCCGGCGGCGCGTCCCTGCTGCTGGGCAGCGGCGCCATGAAGCGCCGCCAGCGGCGCTTTGCCACCTACCTCCGCACCGTCGGGCAGAAGCAGGCCGTGCCCCTGGACTATCTGGCCCGGGCCGCCGACGTGTCCCGCCGCCGGGTGGAGAAGGACGTGAACCTGATGCTGGAAAAGGGCCTCTGGGGTGACGAGGCCTATATCGACATGGGCAGCGGTATGCTCTTCAAGTCCCAGGCCGCCGCCACGGCGTACTTTGATGCCGCCCACCGCGCCAAGGCGGAGCAGGGTCAGCCCGCACAGACCGCGCCCGCGCCGGCGGGCTACGCCGCCATTCTGGCCCAGATCCGCGAGCTGAACGACCGCATCGCCGACGAGGCCATCAGCGCCAAGCTGGACCGCATGGAGCAGGTGTCCGGCCGTATTTTCAAACTCATTGAAGAGGACGAGGCCAAGCGTGACGCCGCCGGCACGTTCCTGAACTACTACCTGCCCACCACCCTGAAGCTGCTGGAAAACTACGCCAGCTTCGAGGAGGCCGGCGTCAGCGGCGAGAACCTGAGCCAGGCCAAGGCCAAGATCGAAAAGACCATGGACAGCATCGTGGCGGGCTTCGAGCACCAGCTGGACGAGCTGTACCGCACCGATGCCATGGATATCGACAGCGATATCCGGGTGATGGAGACCATGCTGCGCCGGGACACCGCCAGCGTAGCGGACGACTTCGGCCTGAACGGCAGCAGCGCCGTGCAGCAGCGGGATGAGTAAACGAAAAGGGAAACGCAGCGCGCCTGCGTTTCCCTTTTGTGCTTGCGGCCCTTTTCCGCCCCCGCCGCGGCACAAAAAGCGCCTTGTTTGTTGACGGGACGGGAAAAATGGGGTACAATGTCGGTAACGTTACCAGCGACCTGTTTCGCGCCCTTTGACGGAACAGGCGTGCTACCATAGAGCAGACGAGCAGAGTGAGAGAAAAGGAGCTGAGCACATGACGCGGCACCCGGCCCACGACATCTACACCTACCTCGGCGCGCACCCGGCGGAGCAGGGCTTCACCTTCCGCGTGTGGGCGCCCCACGCCCGCGCCGTGGCGCTGGCCGGGGACTTCAACGGCTGGCAGCCCCGGCCCATGACCCGGCTGGATACCGGCGTGTGGGAAACGGCGGCGGAAAACGCCAAGGTCTACGACGCCTACAAGTATGTGGTCACCGGCGCGGACGGCCGGGTGGTCTGGAAGGCCGATCCCTGTGCCTTCCACGCGGCCACCCGTCCCGGGACAGACAGCAAGGTCTACGACCTGTCCGGATACCAGTGGCGGGACGATGATTGGCGGCAGCAGCGGCTGGAAAAGCCGCCGGTGAACGGCGAGCTGCTGATCTACGAGGTGCATCTGGGCTCGTGGAAGCGCCACGAGGACGGCTCTCCCCTGAGCTATGTGGAGCTGGCAAAGGAGCTGCCCTCCTATGTAAAGGCCATGGGCTACAACTTCGTAGAGCTGCTGCCGGTGACGGAATACCCCCTGGACGACAGCTGGGGCTACCAGTGCACCGGCTACTTCGCCCCCACCAGCCGCTACGGCACGCCCCACGACTTCATGGCCCTGGTGGATGCCCTGCACCGGGCGGGGCTGGGCGTGATACTGGACTGGGTGCCCGCCCACTTCTGCAAGGACAGCCACGGGCTTATCGAATTTGACGGCACCTGCCTCTACGAGTACGGCGACCCCCTGAAATGGGAGCACGCCGGCTGGGGCACCCGTGTATTCGACTTCGGCAAGCCGGAGGTCCGGGAATTCCTGCTGTCCTCCGCCGTCTACTGGTTGAAGGAATACCACATCGACGGGCTGCGGGTGGACGCGGTGGCGTCCATGCTGTATCTGGACTATGACCGGCAGGGCGGCGCGTGGCGTCCCAACAAGGACGGCGGCCGGGAGAACCTGGAGGCCATCGACTTCCTGCGTGAGCTGAACCGGGCAGCCTTTGCCGCCGACCCGGCGGCGCTGATGGTGGCGGAGGAGTCCACCGCGTGGCCGCTGGTCACCTATCCGCCGGAGCAGGGCGGTCTGGGCTTCAACCTGAAGTGGAACATGGGCTGGATGAACGACCTGTGCCACTATCTGAAGATGGACCCCTACTTCCGCCAGTTCCACCACCGGGACGTGACGTTCTCCATGGTCTACGCCTTCTCGGAAAACTACGTCCTGCCCCTGTCCCACGACGAGGTGGTCCACATGAAGGGCTCTCTCCGGGGCAAGATGCCCGGCGACGACTGGCGGCAGCTGGCCGGTGTAAGGAGTTTCTGGGCCTATATGCTGTGCCACCCCGGCAAAAAGCTGCTGTTCATGGGCAGCGAGCTGCCCCAGTGGCACGAGTGGGACTTCCGCGGCCAGCTGGACTGGTATCTGCTGGACGATCCCGCCTGCCGGGCCAGCCATGAATGCCTGCGGCAGCTGAACCGGCTGTATAAGCGCAACCGGTGCCTGTGGGAAAACGACCGGGACTGGGACGGCTTTACATGGCTGGTGGCCGATGATAACCACAACAACGTGCTGGTGTTTCTGCGGCGGGACCGCAGGGGCCACGAGCTGATCTGCGCGGTGAACTTTGCGCCGGTCCCCTGGGACAACTACCGCTTCGGCGTGCCGGCAGCGGCGCGGTACGAGGTACTGTTCAACACGGACGACGCCTGCTGGGGCGGCAGCGGCTGCGCCCTTCCGGCAGGCAGCCGGATCGACGTGGACGAGATCCCCTCCCACGGGCGGGAGACTTCCCTTTCCCTGACCATTCCGCCCCTGGGTGCGGTGCTGCTGCGCCGGGAGGGAAAACGCCCCCAGAAAAAACAGAACACAGGAGGTACGCAAGGATGAAAAAAGAGTGTGTGGCGATGCTGCTGGCCGGCGGCCAGGGCAGCCGCCTGTACGTCCTCACCGGCGACATGGCCAAGCCCGCCGTGCCCTTCGGCGGCAAATTCCGCATCATCGACTTTCCCCTGTCCAACTGTACCAACTCCGGCATCGACACCGTGGGCGTGCTGACCCAGTACCGGCCGCTGGAGCTGAACACCTACATCGGCAGCGGCCAGCCCTGGGAGCTGGACCGTGTCAACGGCGGCGTACATATCCTGCCGCCCTACCAGAGCGCCGGCGGCGCCGTCTGGTACAAGGGCACCGCCAACGCCATCTACCAGAACATCGGCTTCGTGGATCTGTACGACCCGGAGTACGTGCTGGTGCTCTCCGGCGACCACATCTATAAGATGGACTACTCCCTGATGCTGCGCCGCCACAAGACCACCGGCGCTGACTGCACCATCTCCGTCATGGAGGTCCCCTGGGAGGAGGCCAGCCGCTTCGGCATCATGGCCGTGGACGGTGATGATAACATCACCGAGTTCGCCGAGAAGCCCAAGGAACCGAAAAGCAACCTGGCCTCTATGGGCATCTATATCTTCACCTGGAAAAAGCTGCGCCAATACCTCATCGATGATGAGACTGACCCCCGCAGCGACAACGACTTCGGAAAAAACATCATCCCCGCTATGCTGCAAAACGGGGAGAGGATGTCCGCCTACCGCTTCGAGGGCTACTGGAAGGACGTGGGCACGCTGGACTCCCTGTGGGACGCCAACATGGATATGCTCTCCCCCGGCTCCGGGCTGAACCTGCTGGACAAGAAGTGGCGCATCTACGGCCGCACGCCCACCTGCCCGCCCACCTACATCGGTAAAACGGGTGATGTGGGCAACAGCGCCGTGGCCAAGGGCTGCACCGTGCTGGGCGAGGTAAAGAACGCCGTCCTCAGCACCGGCACCACCGTGGCCGAGGGCGCGTCCGTCTCCTATTCCGTGGTCATGCCCGGCGCCGTCATCGAGGCAGGCGCGAAGGTGTCCTACGCCATCGTGGGCGAGGGCTGCCGTGTAGGCAGAAACGCCGTGGTGGGCGGCGCCCCGGGCAGCGTCCCCTTTGAGGACTGGGGCATCGCCGTACTGGGGCCCCGGACCTCCGTGGCGGACGGCGCGGTCATCGAACCGAAAATGATGCTGGGCGAAAACGGCAAGGAGGTGCGGCCATGAACGGAATGCACGGGATCATCTTCTCCTACGACAAGGAAAACGGTCTGCGGGAGCTCATCGAAAATCGCGTCCACGGCTCCATCCCCTTCGGCGGTGACTACCGCATCATCGACTTTATCCTCTCCAGCATGGTGAACGCCGGCGTCACGGACGTGGGCGTCATCATGCACGGCAAGTGCCAGTCGCTGCTGGACCACCTGGGCAGCGGCAAGAGCTGGGACCTGAGCCGCAACTTCGGCGGTCTGACGCTGCTGCCGGCCTTCGCCTATAATGAGCAGCGCCGCGGCGACGGCCAATTCCGCGGCCGCGTGGATGCCCTGGGCAGCGTGATGAACTACCTGAAGGGCATCCGCCAGGACTACGTGGTGCTGTCCGACAGCGACACGGTCATCAACGCGCCCCTGGAGGACGTGCTCCGCCGCCATATCGACACCGGCGCGGACATCACCGCCGTCTGCACCGCCGTCCCCGGCGACGGGCAGGATACCTATTTCCGGCTGGACGCCCGGGGCCGCATCACCGACACGGCCTACGGCCTGCACACGCCGGAGGGCTATCGCTGCCTGAACATCTTTGTCCTGCGGACCGAGCTGCTCATCCAGCTGGTGACGGAGTGCCTGAGCCACAACCGTTACAGCCTGCGGCGGGATGTCCTTCAGGGCATGAGCAGCCGCCTCCATCTGCAAAGCTATGTCTACGATGGCTACGCCGCCCACATCAGCACCCTGCAGAACTACTACGACCGCAGCATGGAGCTGCTGGATACCGCCACCCGCAGCGCCCTGTTCTGCCCGGACCGTCCGGTATACGGCAAGGAAAACGACTCCCCCTCCAGCTACATCGACCCGGAGGGCGGCTGCGTCAACTCCCTGGCCGCCGACGGCTGCGACATCCAGGGCAGCGTAAAAAACTGCGTGCTGTTCCGCAACGTGCGTATTGAAAAGGGTGCCAGCGTGGAAAACTGTATCCTGTTCAAGGACACGGTGGTCAAGCGCGGTGCCATACTGCGGGGCGTGATCACCGACAAATACGTTACCGTCAGCGAGAATGTGACCCTGATGGGCCATGAGCGCTATCCCATCGTCATCGCCAAGGGCGCGACGGTGTAAGAGAAAGGAGCCTGCCATGAAGCTGCTGTATGTGACCAGCGAGGCCTATCCCTTCTGCAAGACCGGCGGCCTGGCCGATGTGGCCGGCAGCCTCCCCCCCGCCCTGGCGGCGGAGGGTGTCGAGACCGCCGTCATCCTGCCCCTGTACGACAAGATCGGCCCCCAGTGGCGGGAGAAAATGACCTTCCGCCGGTATATCTACGTGGACCTGGGCTGGCGGCATGAGTACTGCGGCCTGTTCTCCCTCTATGACCGGGGTGTGACCTGGTACTTCGTGGACAACGAAAAATACTTCCGCCGCGGCCGCCTGTACGGCGAGTTTGACGACGGCGAGCGCTTCGCCTTCTTCAGCCACGCGGTCATCGACCTGCTGCCCAGCCTGGGCTGGATGCCGGACATCCTCCACTGCAACGACTGGCAGACGGCGCTGGTACCCATCTATCTCAAGGACGCGGCCACCCGCTGGTGGGAGATACGCCATATCCGCACGGTGTTCACCATTCACAACATTGAGTATCAGGGCCGCTACGGCAGCGACAGCGTAGACCAGCTCTTCGGTCTGGATCGTGGCTGGTACGACGACGGCACTCTCCGCATGGACGGCGACGTGAACCTGATGAAGGGTGCCATGCTCATGGCGGACGCCGTCACCACCGTCAGCCCCACCTACGCCGCCCAGCTCCATGACCCGGCCTATGCCGAGGGGCTGGAGAGCGTAGTGGACGCCATCGGCTGGAAAATGCACGGCGTGGTCAACGGCATCGACACCGTCACCTACGACCCCGCCGCCGACCCGGCGCTTCCGGCGCATTACACGGCGGCAGACCCGGCCGGCAAGGCCGTGTGCAAGGCATCCCTGCAGGCTGCCCTCGGACTTGCCCAGGAGCCGGACACGCCGCTGATCGCCATGGTGACGCGGCTGGTGGGCCACAAGGGGCTTGATCTTGTGCAGCAGGCCATGGACGGCATCATGGCCACCGGCTGCCAGTTCGTGGTTCTGGGCACCGGCGACGGGCAGTATGAGGATTTCTTCCGCTGGAAAGCCGGGCAGTACCCCGGCCGCGTGTCAGCCCAGATCCTGTACGCCGAGGACCTGTCCAGGCGCATTTATGCCGCCGCGGACCTGTTCCTGATGCCCTCCCGCAGCGAGCCCTGCGGCCTGAGCCAGATGATCGCCATGCGCTACGGCGCGGTGCCCATCGTGCGGAGCACCGGCGGTCTGGCGGACACCGTGCGCTCCTGCCAGGTGGGGCAGGAGGACGGCACCGGCTACCTGTTCGCCGACTATGACGCCGGGGCCATGCTCTCCGTCATCGGTCAGGCCACCGGCCTGTACCGGGGCGACCGGACAGGCTTCGACACCGTTCGATACCGGGGCATGACCGCGGACTTCAGCTGGGGCCGCAGCGCGGCGGCCTACCGGCACATTTATGAGAATCTTTGACCCAAGGAGGAGTTACCCGATATGACCTACAACAAAGAGACCCTGAAAGAGGCCATCGTGCAGAAGCTGCGCCTCAACTACGGCTGCACCGAGCAGCAGGCCACCGACGGCGAGATGATGAAGGCCTGCGCCATGGTCCTGCGGGACATCATGGCCGAGCACGGCGTACAGACCCGCGAGGAGACGGCCCACGAGGAAAAGCGCAAGGTCCACTACCTGTCGCTGGAGTTCCTGATGGGCCGCAGCCTGATGAAAAACGCCTTCAATCTGGCGCTGCTGGAGCCCCTGACCGCCGCCATCGGCGAGCTGGGCTTCAAAGCGGCGGACATCTTCGACATGGAGCCGGACGCCGGTCTGGGCAACGGCGGTCTGGGCCGCCTGGCCGCCTGCTATCTGGACAGCATGACCACCCTGGAGATCCCGGCGACGGGCTACTCCATCTGCTATGAGCTGGGCATTTTCAAGCAGAAGATCGTGGAGGGCCAGCAGGTGGAGCTGCCCGACGACTGGATGCAGCTGGGCGACGCGTGGCTGCTGCCCAAGCTGCAGGAGGCCGAGGAGGTCCGCTTCGGCGGCAAGGTCCGCACCCGCTGGGACAACAACCACCTGATGGTGGTCCATGAGGACTACACCCGTGTGCTGGCCATCCCCTGCGACATGGAGATCGCCGGCTACGACACCGACCATGTGAACACCCTGCGTCTGTGGCAGGCCCGCAGCCCCAAACCCATCGACATGAAGCTCTTCAGCGAGGGCCAGTACCTCCACGCCGCCGAGGAGCGCGCCATGGCTGACGCCATCAGTCAGGTGCTCTACCCCGAGGACAACCACTACGAGGGCAAGTCCCTGCGGCTGAAGCAGCAGTATTTCTTCGTGTCCGCCACCATTCAGTCCATCACCCGCAAGCACATCCAGCAGTACGGTACCCTCAAGAACTTCCATGAGAAAAATGTCATCCAGATCAACGATACCCACCCCACGCTGGTGATCCCGGAGCTGATGCGTATCCTCATCGACGATGCCGGCATGGGCTGGGACGAGGCCTGGCACATCACCACCCACTGCGTGGCCTACACCAACCACACCGTGCTTTCCGAGGCCCTTGAGGTCTGGCCGCAGCAGCTGTTCGAAACGCTGCTGCCCCGCGTGTGGCAGATATTGCAGGAGATCTCCCGCCGCTGGCAGCAGCAGGTGGAGGAATTCTATCACGACCCGGCCAAGACCGCCAAGCTGGCCATTATCTGGGACGGCGGCGTCCGCATGGCCAACCTGTGCATCGCCGGCAGCATGGCCGTCAACGGCGTCAGCGCCCTGCACTCCGAGATTTTGCGGAAGGACCTGTTCAAGGACGCCTGCCAGATGATGCCGGACAAGTTCAAGAACGTCACCAACGGCATCGACCACCGCCGCTGGGTGCCCCAGATCAACCCCGGTCTGGACGGACTGCTCCGTGACCTGATCGGCGAGGGCTATCTCACCCATCCGCAGGAGCTGAAAAAGCTGGAGGCCTACGCCGGTGACAAGGCGGTCCTTCAGCGTCTGGAGGACATCAAGCATCAGAACAAGCTTGCCTTTGCCGCCTTCGCCAGGAAGCACCAGGGCGTGGTGCTGAACACCGACGCCATCTTCGATGTGCAGGTAAAGCGCCTGCACGAGTACAAGCGCCAGCTGCTGAACGCCCTGCAGATCATCTACCTGTACCAGCGCCTGCAGGATGACCCCAGCCTGGACCTCCCGCCCCAGACGTTCCTGTTCGGCGCCAAGGCCGCCCCCGGCTACGCCGTGGCCAAGCGCATCATCCACCTCATCAACTCCCTGGCCGACCAGATCAACAGCGACCCGCTGTGCAAAGATCGGCTCCAGGTGGTGTTCCTGGAGAACTACCGCGTCTCCCTGGCCGAGGTCCTCATGCCCGCCAGCGAGGTCAGTCAGCAGATCTCCACCGCCGGCAAGGAGGCCAGCGGCACCGGCAACATGAAGTTTATGATGAACGGCGCGCTGACCGTCGGCACCCTGGACGGTGCCAACGTGGAAATGCACGACCTGCTGGGCGACGACAATATGTTCCTCTTCGGCCTTCATGCCGATGAGGTGGAGCACCTGCGCCACACCTACGACCCCAACCTGCTCTACCAGCGCGACCCGGTGCTGCGCCGCGTGCTGGACCAGCTGAAGGTAGGCTTCCGGGACGGCGTTACCTACGAGGACCTGTTCCAGCGGCTGGTCACCGGCATGGACGGTCAGGCGGACCAGTACATGGTCCTGGCCGACTTCGCCGCCTACTGCGAGGCCGAATCCCGGATGCGCCACACCTACCGCGACCGGGAGACGTGGAACCGCATGAGCCTCACCAACATCGCCCGCAGCGGCGTCTTCGCTGCCGACCGGGCCATCTCCCAGTACGCCGACACCATCTGGCACGTGCCCTACAAGCAGTAACGCACAAGGGAGCGCCCCGCGGGGCGCTCCCTTTCTTCGCCGCGCCTCCAAAGCCGCGCGGGAAACCTGCCCATATGCCGCCCCGGTAAAATCTCTATTGTAATCCCGGAGAAAGTAGTATATAATACTCCATATTATCGTGTGTTATTATGCCATTTCCGCAGAAAGGAAGTCCGCTATGATAAAAGTCCCCACCGAAAACGGCGAGATCACCATCAGCGACGCCGTGTTCACCACCATCACCGGCGCGGCCGCCACCAACTGCTTCGGCGTCAAGGGCATGGCCCAGCGCAGCATGACTGACGGGCTGGTGCATCTCCTGCGGCCCGAGGCCATGAGCAAGGGTGTCAAGGTCACATACAATGATGACGGCACCGTGTCCATCGAGCTGCACATCGTCGTGGAAAACGGCGTCAACATCGCCACAGTCTGCCGATCCATTATGGGCGAGGTCAAGTATGTGGTCAACCTCAACACCGGCGTCACCGTCAAAGCGGTGAATGTCTGCGTGGATTCCGTCACCGTGTGACGCGCCCGGAAGGAGAACAGACATGACAGAAAAGATCAGCGGCGGCGCCTTCAAGCAGATGGTCGCCTTCGGCGCCGCCTGCATCACCGCGCAGAAACAGGCCATCAACGACCTGAACGTATTTCCGGTGCCCGACGGCGACACCGGCACCAATATGTCCCTGACCATCCAGACGGCGGTGAACGAGCTCCGCAAGGCCGAGCCCGCCACCGTGGACGAGGCCGCCAAGCTGACGGCCTCCGGCCTGCTCCGGGGCGCCAGGGGCAACTCCGGCGTCATTTTGTCCCTGCTGTTCCGCGGCATGAGCAAGGTCCTCAAGGGCCACGACACCGCCGACGGCGTCCTGCTGGCCGAGGCCATGCAGGAGGGCGTTTCCACTGCCTACGGCGCGGTGATGAAGCCCGCCGAGGGCACGGTCCTCACCGTCTCCCGCCTGGCCGCCCAGCGTGCGCTGGAGGCCGCCGGCGAGAAGAACGACGCCGAGTTCGTACTGGATGAGGCCATCAAGACCGGCTACACCACCCTGGCGGAGACCATCGAGATGAACCCCGTGCTGAAAAAGGCCGGCGTGGTGGACGCCGGCGGCAAGGGCTACCTCATCATCCTGGAGGGTATGCTCCGCGCCCTGCGGGGCGAGCCCGTGCCTGAGGTGGCCGATACTGCCGAGGAGAAGGCGGACTTCGCCGCCATCGGCGACGAGGATATCACCTTCGCCTTCGACACCGTGTTCATCGTCCGCAAGACCTCCGACAAGCCCCTGGACGGCCTGCGCGCCTATCTGAACAGCATCGGCGACAGCCTGGTCATTGGCGAGGACGACGAGGCCTTCAAGGTCCACGTCCACACCGACACCCCCGGCGACGCCCTGAACGAGGCCCAGAAATACGGCACGCTGGAGCTGGCCAAGATCGAGAATATGCGTACCCAGGCCGCCGACCTGGCCGCCGGCAAGAAGGCCCAGTCCACCGACGATCTGGACGCCGTCGAGGCCGAGCTGGAGCGCGGCGAGACCGCTGTGGCCGCGCCGGAAAAGCGCTACGGCTTCCTGGCCGTCTGCGCCGGCGAGGGCCTCGAGGCCGTGTTCCGCGACCTGACCGTGGACCGCATCGTCTCCGGCGGGCAGACCATGAACCCCTCCACCGAGGCTATCCTGCAGGAGGTCAACCGCACCCCCAGCGAGATCGTGTTCATCCTGCCCAACAATAAGAACATCATCATGGCCGCCCAGCAGTGCGTGGGCCTGACGGAAAAGCAGGTCATCGTGGTGCCCACCGCCACCGTGCCCCAGGGCATCTCCGCCATGATGGCCGTGGACCCGGACAACGACGATCCCCAGGCCATCCTGGCCGCCATGACCGAGGCCGCCGCCAACGTCACCACCGCCCAGATCACCTATGCCGCCCGCAACTCCGACTTCGACGGCTTCGCCATCAACGAGGGCGACTATCTGGCCCTGTGCGACGGCAAGCTCCTAGGCACCGACCGCAGCCTGGACGTGCTGCTGGATAAGCTGGCTCACGTAGCCGCTGATAAGAACGCCGAGTTCGTCACCGTCTACTCCGGCCAGGGTGTCACCGAGGATGACGCCGCCCGCGCCGCTTTTCTGGCACGATTTGAGCCAGACCCTGCCCATACCCTGCTGGGCTTTGCAGTCATGGGCGGCATCTTTGGCGAGGGCGTAGACCTTGCCGGCGACCGGCTCATCGGCTGTGCCATCGTGGGCGTGGGTCTGCCGCAGGTGAACCCCCGGCAGGAGATGCTGCGCCGCTACTACGACGCCCAGAACGGGGCCGGG
>OHWY01000274.1_pt1 | contig 14824 bp, 10 predicted proteins | sample 1579801 | NCBI WGS metagenome assembly OHWY01 (sample SAMEA3882536, study PRJEB24775) | human gut metagenome | biome: human-associated habitat; feature: intestine environment; material: feces | place: Netherlands | collected 2009/2010 | reverse complement strand
AGCGGAGGGCGTGGATTTTGGAAACTCCAGGGAGAATCAGTTCCTTTGGCTTTCCGAGCAGGGATTTGATGTGGTGGAGCATTATCTGGTGACAAGGGAAGAACTGGATGAGAAGGTTGCATTTTTTGCAGAAAAGATCGTAGAAAATGATTTTCCGTCAGATGGTCTGGTTCTTGTATATGATGACATTGCGTATGGGCAGTCGCTTGGGAGAACGGCAAAATTCCCACGTGATTCTTTTGCTTTCAAATGGGCAGATGAGATCCGCGAGACGCACCTTCTGGAGATTGAATGGAGTCCATCAAGAACAGGGCTTATTAATCCGGTAGCGATCTTTGAACCGGTAGAGCTGGAAGGAACAACGGTAAGCCGTGCAAGTGTACACAATTTAAGTATTATGGAGGAGCTGCATCTGGGAATCGGGGATACGATCGAAGTCTATAAGGCGAATATGATCATTCCGCAGATTGCAAAGAATCTGACCGGCAGTGATAATATTGAGATCCCGAAAGTCTGTCCGGTTTGTGGCGGAGCTACGGAGATCCGTCAGATGAATGATGCAAAGTCGTTGTATTGCACAAATCCGATGTGTCAGGCAAAAAGAATCAAATCCTTTGCATTGTTTGTCAGCAGGGATGCCCTCAATATTGACGGGCTTTCTGAGGCGACACTGGAGAAATTTATTGCGAGAGGATTCATTCACAAGTACAGAGATATCTTCCATCTGGATTCCTATCAGGAAGAAATTCAGACGATGGAAGGCTTTGGAGAAAAATCCTATGCGAACCTGATCGCAAGCGTGGATAAGGCGAGAAGCACAACACTTGCTAAAGTAGTATATGGACTTGGGATTGCAGGAATCGGTCTCGCAAATGCAAAACTGATCTGCCGCCATTTTAAAAATGATGTGGAAAAAATGACAGGAGCATCTGAAGAAGAACTGAGTGATATCCAGGGGGTAGGTCCGGTGCTTGCGGCGGCATTTGTAAAATATTTTATATCAGAGGAAAGAAAAAAGGAATTTAAGCTCCTTCTCGGAGAACTGGAGATCCAGCCGGAAGAGATGGCAGAGGAACAGAAATTTGCAGGTATGAGTTTCGTTGTCACTGGCAGCGTGAAGCATTTTGCAAACCGGAATGAGGTAAAAGAACTGGTTGAGAAGATGGGTGGAAAAGTGACCGGATCTGTAACGAAGAAGACAAATTATCTGATCAACAATGATGTAGAGTCTGCTTCTTCCAAGAACAGAAAGGCGAAAGAACTTGGAGTGCCGATCATTTCAGAGGAAGAGTTTATAGAACTTGCAGGGGTGGAAATCGAATAAGAAGGACAGAGAAATCTGTCTGAATACGACCGAGAAAAGGAGGACCAGCCAATGGCAGAAAATGACCAGAAGGACAAGACAGTTGAGAAAGTAACCGGTGAGGTAGAAAATACAGACAAAAAAGAAAATAACGAAGATCGCTATGAAAAGGTCTGCTTCATCTGTCACAGACCGGAGAGTGTGACCGGAAAGATGATCGATCTTCCGAACAATATCTGCGTGTGTCCGGACTGTATGCAAAAAAGCTTTGATGCAATGAACAATATGAATTTTGGTGGGATGGATTACAGCCAGTTTATGAACATGGGACCGATGATGGGATTTGGAGACATGGATGCACAGATCCCGAAGAGCCAGCGTGTGAAAAAGAAAAAGCCGGAAGAAGAAAAAGAACCGATCCTGAATATCAAGGATATTCCTGCTCCGCATAAGATCAAAGCGAAACTGGATGAATATGTAGTAGGACAGGAATACGCCAAGAAGGTAATGTCGGTTGCTGTATACAATCATTATAAAAGAGTGGCAACGGATACAATGGATGAGATTGAAATCGAGAAATCCAATATGCTGATGATCGGACCTACCGGCTCTGGAAAGACATATCTGGTAAAGACACTGGCAAAACTTTTGGATGTGCCGCTTGCAATTACAGATGCGACCTCTCTTACCGAGGCCGGCTACATAGGGGATGATATTGAAAGTGTAGTATCAAAGCTCCTTGCAGCTGCGGACAACGACGTAGATAAGGCGGAACAGGGAATCATTTTTATTGACGAGATTGATAAGATTGCCAAGAAGCGCAACACGAACCAGCGGGATGTCAGCGGAGAATCCGTACAGCAGGGAATGTTAAAGCTGTTAGAAGGCAGCGAAGTGGAAGTGCCGGTAGGAGCCAACAGTAAGAATGCGATGGTTCCGCTCACTACAGTCAATACAAAGAATATCCTTTTTATCTGTGGCGGTGCGTTCCCGGATCTTGAGCAGATCATCAAGGAAAGACTGATGAAGAATTCTTCTATCGGGTTTGGAGCGGATCTGAAAGACAAATATGATCATGATAAGAAAATACTGGAGAAGGTGACGACAGAAGATCTGCGTAACTTCGGAATGATTCCGGAATTTCTGGGACGTCTCCCGATCGTATTTACGCTTCAGGGACTGGATGAAGAGATGATGGTTCAGATATTAAAAGAGCCGAAAAATGCGATCCTCAAGCAGTATCAGAAGCTTCTGGCACTGGATGAGGTCAATCTGAAATTCGATGATGGTGCACTTCATGCGATCGCAAGAAAGGCAATGAAGAAGGATACCGGAGCCCGTGCACTGCGTGCGATCATTGAAGAATTCATGCTGGATATTATGTATGAGATTCCGAAGGATGACAGCATCGGGGAAGTGACGATCACGGAGGCATATATCGAAGGAACCGGAGGACCGCTGATCGAACTGAGAAGCCAGTCTGTACCAAGGCTTGAGCATCACTGAGTATAACAATAATCTTCATATATCAAAAAAACATGGCGGTTATACAAAAATAGAATGGGAAATATCCGTAAATTTAAGATTTACGGGTATTTTTTTGTTGAAAAATTGTATTAAAAGGTGTACATTAGACAATGTGTCTAAAAAAACAAGATATAAACAGGAGTGAGAGAGAATGGAGACTTATAAGTATTTACTGGATCTTGCAATTATTTTACTTTGTACTAAAGCACTTGGTCTTGCGACCAGAAAGGTACAGATGCCACAGGTTGTAGGGGCACTTCTTGCAGGAGTTCTTCTTGGACCGGCGATGCTTGGGATCTTGACAGAGACAAGCTTTATACATAACGTTGCGGAGATCTGTGTTATCGTGCTGATGTTTTGTGCAGGTTTGGAAACGGATATACAGGAATTGAAGGCAAGTGGAAAAGCATCCTTCGTTATTGCACTGATAGGTGTTATCGTTCCACTGATCGGCGGTTATGCGACTGCAATGTTCTTTAACCGTCCGGATGTGATCGCATCCGATGCATCCTGCAACGTATTTCTGCAGAATATCTTTATCGGTGTTATCCTGACAGCAACTTCCGTAAGTATTACGGTAGAGACATTAAAAGAACTTGGTAAATTAAAAACCAAATCCGGAAATGCGATTCTTGGAGCTGCGATCATTGATGACGTGCTTGGTATCATTGCACTGACACTGGTAACAAGTATGGCAGATGAATCAGTAAAGATTTCAGTTGTATTACTGAAGATCGTTGCATTCTTCGCATTTGCAGGTGTGATCGGACTGATCTTTTACAAGATATTTAAAAAGTGGACAGATCAGGCGGAAAAGGGACTCAGACGTCATGCGATTATGGCATTTGTATTCTGTCTGTTGATGGCTTATGTGGCAGAGAAATTCTTCGGTGTTGCAGATATCACCGGTGCATTTATCGCCGGACTGATCATTTCCAATACAAGTAAATCTGATTTCGTGTTGAAGAAATTTGATACCATGTCTTATATGCTGCTTTCACCGGTATTTTTCGCAAGTATCGGGCTGAAGGTAGAACTTCCGAAGATGAGTGCTGCAATTGTAGGCTTTGCAGTGGCGCTTACCATTGTTGCGATCCTGACAAAGATCGTTGGCTGTGCCCTTGGTGCGAAGATGTGTGGATATAAGAATTATCAGTGTGCACGAATCGGTGTCGGAATGATCTCCCGTGGTGAGGTTGCGCTGATCGTTGCCAGCAAGGGAGAAGCACTCGGTATGCTGGGCGGCAATTTCCTCGGACCGGTTATCATCGTGGTAGTGATCACAACGATCATCACACCAATTCTTCTGAAAATCGTATTCAAGAGCGGTCCGAATGTAAGTACCCTGGAAAAAGGAAAAGAAGTGACTTCCTTCTACGAGGATATTGAAAAGAAACGTACCGAATAAAGAATGGATATGGAGTGCAAAATGCGTAACCGTCCAGTATCATAGTAATAAGAAAGAAAAATCCCTCATATATTTTCCAAAAGAAAGTATATGAGGGATTTTTATGCTACAGGAAGAATGTAAAGAAAAGATCCTGTCAGAAGAATACAGGGATTTTATGATGAGGGATACCGGTGCTCTTGGGAAAAACTTTCCTTTGGAAAACGGATGCCGGATACCGTTGAAATACGGTTTTGAGCTTTTTTATATTGACCAGAGTGAAGACAGAAAAAAGTCACTTGCCGATTATCCTTATACAATGGTTCCGAAGTGTTATACAACACTGGATATGGCAGCAATCCAGCAGGCGGGAATTGCTGCGGTTCAGAATATACCTGGTCTGGAACTGAGTGGTGAAGGAGTTCTGGTTGGGATCATTGATACTGGGATCAACTATCTGGATCCCATTTTCCGGAATCTGGATGGTTCGACCAGGATCCAGCGAATCTGGGATCAGGAAGAACAAAGTGGAACAGCGCCACGGGAAATCGGATATGGAAGTGAATATACGAAGGAACAAATCAATCAGGCAATCCTAAGTGAGAATCCCAAGGAAACCGTTCCGTCATTTGATACGGACGGACATGGCACTTTTGTTGCAAGTGTGGCATGCGGAGGAGCAAATCCGGAGAATCTGTTTATCGGGGCAGCACCGGAGGCAGAGATGGTGATCGTGAAGCTGAAAGAGGCAAAAGAATATTTACGGGAGTACTATTTTGTAGACCGGGATGCCGGATGCTATCAGGAAAATGATTTGGTAGCGGCGGTTTTTTATCTGCAGAAGGTACAAGAAGAGCTGAAAAGACCATTGGTGATCTGTCTGGCAGTTGGAACAAGCTTTGGAGGACATGGAGGATATTCAATCCTGTCAGAGTATCTGCAAAATGTAGCGGCGAGCGAAGGAATCGGGATTGTGACCGGAAGTGGCAACGAGGCAGATAAAAGGCATCATTATCTGGGAATTCTGGAACAGGAAAATAATCTGCCGGTCGAGATTAATGTAGGGAATAATACCAGAGGTTTTGTGATGGAACTATGGACAGAACTTCCGAATCTTCTGGCTCTTTCTATTGCATCTCCAACAGGACAGACCGTAGGACCGATCTCGCTCAAACGGGGAATAGGAGAGTATGTGTTTGTATTCGAGCAGACCAGGGTAATATTTAATTACTGGGTTCTGGTAGAGACGACCGGGGCGCAGCTGGCATTTTTTCAGTTTGAAAGACCGGGAAGCGGAATCTGGAAGATTATACCGGAAACACTGGAGCTGGGGAATGGAATCTTTCATATCTGGCTTCCAATGGAAGAGTTTCTGACGGGAAATGTCTATTTTATCCGTGCAAATCCGGAATATACGGTGATGGAACCAGGGGATACCGGGGCGGTGGTCTGTGCAGCGTACTATAATGGAAAGGAAAATAGCATTGCAGTCAGTTCGGGAAGAGGTTATACTAGAGATAACAGAATCAAACCGGATTTTGCTGCGCCGGGGATCAATGTGACAGGGATCAATTTAAGGGGGCAGTTTGTTGCAAGATCTGGTTCCAGTATAGCAGTTGGGATCACTTCCGGAGCACTGGCACTTTTTATGGAGTGGCTGGATAGGCATGGAGTGAATCTGGATGCATCACAGATGAAGAATCTGCTGATATTGGGAGCTTCACGGAAGACAGACATGAATTATCCGAACCAGGAATGGGGATATGGAGCATTGAACCTTTACCGTACTTTTGAGCAGATCAGGCGGTTCTGAAAAATACGCAGATACGAAAGGGGAAAAAGTAAATGAGTGATTTTTTTGATACAATAGGAAAGCGGATTTCAGATACCGTGGATGATCTTGGAAAGAAGGCAGGAGATACGATCGATATCCAGAAAAAGAAAAATGAGATCTATGGTCTGAAGCGAGACAGCGAGCGGGATATGACAGAGATCGGACGATTGGTATATGAGCGTTTCAAACAGGGGGAAGTGGTAGATACCGATTTTATCGCACTCTGCGAAGCAATCGAAAAGCGTGAAGAACAGACAGAGGTATGCGAGCAGGAAATCGCGCGCATCAAAGGAGAATAATTATGGAAATCCTGAGCATTTTAACCGGAGCTTTTGTTGCCGGGTGCGATCTTGGAATTAAAAAATATACTGAAGAAAATGTAAGAGACGGGGAAGAACGCCGGATTTGGAAGGGAAAAGGAATCTACCGCAAAGTCCACAACAAAGGTCTGATGATGAATCATTTGGATTCCAGACCAAAGCTGGTAAAAGGCATGTCGGCGGCAGCACTTGGAATCCTGTTTTTCTGGGATCAGCTTCTTTGGAAAGAACCGGGACGCAAACTGGCAAAGCTTGGAACATCGCTGATGCTGGGCGGAGCAGTTGGTAATACTTATGACCGTTTCAAAAGAGGTTATGTGGTCGATTATCTGTCTCTGAAAACAAAGAACAAGAAACTCTCGGATATCACTTTTAATCTCTCGGATCTGGCTCTTTTTGCAGGAGCGGTCCTGACGGTATGGAGTTCTTTATTTGGAAAAAAGAGATAAAAATGATTCAATGTATCTGAAAAAATACTTGACTGTTTTTAAAGAGTTGAGGTATTATAAACCTTGCTGATATGGCGTTGTCTGGTATATGCCATATAGAAAAAAGAATAGAATCTCGGTTATATTGGAAACGATACATTCCTCCGGAATGATGAACGAACAACACAATCTGTTACGCTTATCATGATAGGAGGATTTTTTATGCCAAAAAATAAGTTTCAAGACGTTATTTTCACAATTATCATGGTGTTCGTGATGGTTTATACCATGATCTGTTACAACATTGCTCTCAACGTAGGAGGAATGAATAACCAGGTATTTTTAAATGCATTCCACGAGCTGGTCATTATGGGACCAATTGCATTCATCCTTGATTTTTTCCTGATCGGACCATTTGCAAAGAAAAAAGCATTTTCCATTGTTAATCTGGAAAGAGATAATAACTTTCACCTGGTGATCGCCATTTCCGTAGAATCCATCATCGGAATGTGTCCACTTATGAGCCTCGCAGCAACCCTGCTCTTCAAGAATGCGGGAATCCAGTTCATATCCGTCTGGTTCCAGACCACTGCAATCAACTTCCCAATGGCATTCTTCTGGCAGCTCTGCTTCGCCGGTCCACTGGTAAGAAAGATTTTCGCATTATTATTCCCAGAAAAAGAAACATCCAAAATTGCCGATGGTCAGGAAGCCTAATTGAGGTAAAGTGTAAATCCATTTGAAAATATAAAACAATGATTTACGGCTTCAGTTCAAAATCCTGTCAAAGAAGTAAAACTCAGTCAATAACGTAAATAAAAAATAATCCCTGGTAGATGCGTCTTTGCACGATGGAAACGAGACTTAATCAATTGTGGAAGCCATTGCTGACACAATTGATGCTTTGAAAGGCTCGTTGGAATGGTTCGTGCAACTTAGCAGCTACCAGGGATTATTTTTTATGCCCTCTTGCGACTACCCCTCAAGTTCTTTCAACACTTTCCTAAACTGAAACGTAAACAAAACCGTCGTGAAGGATACAGCCAGGAAGTCTGCAATCGGTTCAGCCATATACACTGCATTGGTCTTGTTCCCGGTCAGAATATGCGGCAGCAGATAGATCAGTGGCAGCAACAGGATAAATTTACGTGTAACAGCGACAGCAATCGAAGCCTTTGCTTTTCCGAATGATGTAAATGCCATCTGGCATGCGATCTGGATTCCGAAAAGCAGCAGGCAGGCACAGTAAATCCGGAGTGCTGATTTAGTAAAACTAAGCAGTGCAGAATCGGAAGTAAACATTTCGGCAAACACCTGAGGGAAGAGCATAATAAATGCCCACAGAATTGTGGAATAACAGAGGCTTGCTGTTAAAAGAAGCCTGAAAGCTTTTTTTACACGATCTCTGTTTTTTGCACCGTAATTATAGCTCAGGACTGGTTGGGCACCCTGTCCCAGACCCTGCAGTGGCAGCATTGCGAACTGCATGACACTGGTGAGGATTGTCATGGCACCAACTGCGATATCTCCTCCGTATTTCAGCAGAGAAGAGTTGAAACATACAGAGATGATACTCTCACTAGCCTGCATGATAAATGTGGCAAGCCCGAGAGCGACACAAGGAAGAATAATCTCCGGTTTCAGGATGAGATTCTTTTTCCGGATGTGCAGGATCGTCTTTTTTCCGCAAAGGAAAGAAAGAACCCAGATGCAGGAGACTGCCTGTGACAGAATTGTGGCAAGCGCAGCACCTCTGACACCCAGATGGAATGCAAAGATAAACAGCGGATCCAGAACAATGTTCATCACTGCTCCGATCAGAACAGAGAGCATACCTGTTTTGGCAAAACCCTGTGTGGTGATAAACATATTCATGCCAAGGGTAAGCTGGACGAAAATAGTGCCGACAGCGTAAATGTTCATATAATTTACAGCGTATTCAATCGTATTTTCACTGGCACCGAAGGCAAGAAGAAAAGTACGGTTACCAAACAGCAGGATGACTGTCAGGATTATAGAAATCAGAATCTGCAGGAAAAAGCAGTTACCCAGAATATGTTCTGCAGTATTAAGATCATTTTTTCCCATTGCAATCGAAGCATGCGGTGCACCACCGCCTCCAACCAGTGCGGCAAAAGCGGAAATGATCATAATCAGTGGCATACATACGCCGACTCCGGTAAGGGCAAGTGCCCCATTACCAGGAATGTGTCCGATGTAAATACGGTCAATAATGTTGTACAGCATATTGATGAGCTGTGCGGTGATCGTCGGAAGTGCCAGCCGGAACATCAGCTTTCCGACGGGTTCAGTACCCAGAAAATCTTTGTCTTTGTTCATGTCTAATAATCTCCTTTGTGATAAATAGTTGCTACGTTGGATGCCAGACGTTCATTCAGCGAGGCGAACATCTGGAATTCTTCTAATGAAAATCCGTCAAACAGATTGTGGTAAAAAGCAGACTGGAACGTGTCGATTGCTCCGGTAACATTTTCGCATGATGGCAGCAGGGAAAGATGCGTTTTCCTGCGATCCGTCTGGTCTGCTGTTTTTGAAAGAAGTCCCTTCTGACATAAAAGATCAACTGCCTGGGATACATTCCCTTTCGAGAGCATCCGTAGCTCGACGATATCACCTGCGGTATCTTTTGTGGGGTTATTATGTAAGAAAGCAATGATCTTAGCCTCGATCAGCGAGAGATCATACTGGCGGCATAATTCTTTCAACATCTGTTCATGCATTTTCCCAATTCGCTGCATTAATACAAGTAGGTCTGTAATGTTCATCTATACACCTCCGTTTTTTTTATAAAAATGTTCTAAAAAGAACAATTTAGATAATATCTTATATCCATTGAGATAAAATGTCAATAGAACGAAAATATGCAAGTTATTTGTTAAAATATAAACGGTATAATTGTATACGAAAATACATTTTTTTACTTTAACATATTGACGTGGAGAAAATTTGCTGTTACAATAATAAACAATTTATAGACCATAGTTCAAGGAGGACATAAGTACATGCTTACAGGATTTAAAAACGCAGTAGAAGTTGATTTCACATTGGAAGAAAATAAAAAGAAAATAGAAGAAGCATTCAAACAGGCTCATGCAGAAGCAGGTGCTGTTTACCCGCTGATCATCGGTGGAAAAAAAGTTGAGACGGAAAAGAAGATCGCTTCTGTATCACCGGCTACAAAGGAAGTACTCGGATATGCATGCTCATGCAGCAAAGAACAGGCTGATGAGGCAATCAAGGCATCTTACGAAGCATTCAAAAAATGGAGCCTGACATCTGTAGAAGAAAGAGTACGTGTATTAAGAAGACTTGCAGCACTTCTGATCGAGAACCGTTTCATCATGGATGCATGGAACGTCCTTGAAAGTGGAAAGAACTGGGGAGAAGCTGACGGAGAACTTTGCGAACAGCTTGACTTTATCAATTCTTATGTAATGCATATCCAGAATCTGGAAAAAGGAAAAGAGCTGGTTCCTACAGATGAACTTACAAAATGCGTTTACATCCCGCTCGGTGTAGGTGTGGCTGTTTCTCCATGGAACTTCCCGCTCTCACTGTTTGGTGGAATGATCGTATCTGCAGTTGTTACCGGTAACACGATCTGCTGCAAACCATCTTCAGACGCTCCGATCGTTGCATACAAATTCGTAGAACTCTGCCAGAAAGCCGGTATTCCGGCTGACGTAGTAAGTTACATTCCTGGATCAGGATCAGAGATTGGTGACTTCATCGTAGAACATCCGCTTACAAGATTTGTAAACTTCACAGGATCAAAAGCAGTTGGATGCAGAATCAATGAACATGCAGCCAAGATCGCTGACGGACAGAGATGGATCAAACGTGTTGTGGCTGAGATGGGTGGAAAGAATGCAATTATCGTAGATTCAACAGCAGACATCAAGAAAGCAGCAAATGGAGTTGCAAGCTCTGCATTTACATTCCAGGGACAGAAATGCTCTGCATGCTCAAGAGCAATTGTTCTGGCAGATGTATATGATGAGTTTGTAGATGAAGTTGTAAAATGCGCAGCAGAACTGAAGGCGAACCAGGGATCGGGCGAAAGCAATGCAGCGATGGGACCGGTTATCAACCAGGGCGCTTATAACAGCATTACCAATTACATCGAGATCGGACGTAAAGAAGGAAAAGTTGTATTCGGTGGTACATACAGTGACGCAGAAGGATATTATATTGATCCTACTGTAATCCGCGATATCAAGAGAGATGCAAGAATTGCCAATGAAGAAATCTTTGGACCAGTCCTTGCTGTTATCAAAGTAGATTCTTTTGATGAAGCACTTGATGTAGCAAACCAGACAGAATATGGTCTGACAGGATCTGTATACAGTGAGACACGTGAAAATATCCAGAGAGCAAAAGTAGAATTCCAGGTAGGTAACTTATACTTTAACAGAAAATCTACAGCAGCAGTTGTACTTCAGCATCCATTTGGTGGATTTAACATGTCCGGAACAGATGCGAAGACTGGTACAGCAGATTATCTGACAAACTTCATGAACCTTAAATCAATCACAGAAGATCTGAATTCATAGGAAGAGCCGGACTTAAAAAGGACAGGGAATCAGAGTGTGTATAAAAGCGAAGTATTGGCTTGGCAGATTATAGAAAAACCGGAGGCTTGTGTAAAAAGACACATGAGCCTCCGGTTTTTATTATCAGAAATTCTATTTTTGATGCAAAGTGTCCAACAAGTGATACGGATGATTTGCTTAGCTGTCTGAAAAAGCTGACCGCAATTTACTCATCTTTAAATCCTTCACCCACTACATCATTCGATTCCATGATTACAAGGAAGGATTTTGGATCAATCGTTTTGATCAGCTTGCGGATTCCGTACATCTGCTTATTGTTGCAGGCGCACATTATGATGTGCTTATCATCTTTGGAATAACTTCCCATACCATTTAAAATTGTAGAGCCGCGTCCGAGAACCTCATCGATTTTAAAACAGATTTCAGTGCTGTGTTCGGGATCGGTTACGATCAGGGCAAGCTTTCCTTCATCAATTCCGTACATAACTTTATCCATAACAAGAGAGAGCAGATAGCTGACGATCAGACCGTAGATCAGACTGTCCACGTCACGGGATACAATTACGGTTCCGAGGATTACAATTACTGCATCCAGTGCAAATGCAATATTTCCAAGGGAAAGGTGAGGGTTCAGTGCTTTGATCGACATCATGATAAAGTCAGAGCCGCCGGTTGAAGAATCACGCATATAGATCATTGCATAACCAAGTCCGGAAAGGACACCGCAGCAGATGGCAGAAAGAAGTCTGTCACCCTGATAAACCGGGAACAGCGGTGCGATCACGTCCATGATTATGGAAGTAATAATGATCGTCCGGACTGAATTCAGGAAAAATCTGCGGCCCAGAAGCCGAAAACAACAGATGGCGATCGGGATGTTAAGAATCAGGGCAACAGTACCGATCGGCAGTCCAAACAACTGGTAAAAGATCAGGGCGATTCCGTTTACCCCTACCATCGGAAATTTTGCGGCGGCAGCAAAATTATAGACACCGACAGCGATCAGGATTCCTCCGATAATGTCAGTTGCGATATCTTTTGTAAGTTCCAAAGCTTTGTTCTGATTCATGATAATAACCTCCTTGATGTTGATGGAATGTGATTTATAAAAAGCAAAGGCTTGCCAGAAAGACCAAAAAAAACACCTGCTAATTATATCTGGATATAATCGCAAATGCTCTTCATTTCTTTAGTATACGCGCCATAGGATAAGGATGTCAACGGTTGTTTAGGTTGTATTCGTAAAATAAATTTGTTATGATAATGAACAGAAAAAGTTGCAAATTACAGTGATAAAGTGAGGAACAGATTATGAAAATAGTTTTTTTGGATGTAAAAACAATTGGAGAAGATATTGATCTTTCTGGATTTGACAGGTTAGGTGAAGTCGTAAAATACGATTTTTCTACATCAGAAGAAGTACCGGAAAGAGTTCAGGATGCAGATGTGATTATTTTAAATAAAGTACAGGTCAATGAACAGACGATTGGAAAAGCAGAGAATTTAAAGCTGGTATGTGTGACGGCAACGGGGACCAACAATCTGGATAAAGAATATCTGGAAAAAAGAGGAGTTGCATGGAGAAATGTAGCAGGCTATTCGACAGAAACGGTGGCACAGCACACTTTTGCAATGCTTCTCTATCTGCTGGAAAAGATACGTTATTACGATGATTATGTAAAAGAAGAGCGTTACATCAATGATACAATATTTACGCATTTTGCAGAGCATTTTACGGAGATCAGTGGCAAAACGTGGGGGATCATAGGTCTGGGAACAATTGGACGGAGAGTTGCGGATATCGCAAAAGCATTTGGAGCACAGATTATTTATTACTCTGCATCAGGGCGTTCGGCGCAGGAAGGTTACGAACAGGTAGATCTGGATACAGTGCTTGCAAAATCTGACATTATATCCATTCATGCACCGTTAAATGAACATACAGAGGGCTTAATGGATAAAGCAGCATTTGCAAAAATGAAAAAAACCTGTATTTTCCTGAATCTCGGACGTGGTCCGATCGTAGTCGAGCAGGATCTGTATGAGGCACTGGAAAATGACGAGATAGCTGCAGCCGGACTTGATGTACTTTGTCAGGAGCCGATGAGTGAGACGAATCCGCTGCGAAAAATAAAAGACAGCAAAAAACTGCTGATTACACCACATGTAGCATGGGCGAGTGTAGAAGCAAGGACAAAGCTGATGGGGATAATACTGGGACAGATAAAAGAATATTTTCAAATTTAAGAAACCGGAGTTGTCGCATAGATTTTAGTGATATGCGTCAACTCCGGTTTTGCTTAAAATATTTGTTTACTTGTTAAATCGGATTAAAGACGAAATACAACCCTTTACATCTCCGCGTATAATTTCACAAGCTCAACTGCGATATCCACAGCCTTGTCCATTCCCTCTGCCGTGATGTGTTCATATGGTCCATGGAATGCATGTCCCCCTGTTCCAAGGTTCGGGCAAGGAAGTCCCATAAAGCTGAGCTGGCATCCGTCTGTGCCGCCACGGATCGGAAGCACAAGCGGTGCAACACCCGCATTTTCACAGGCTTTCTTTGCATTCTCAATCAGATGCATGCATCCGGCAATAATCTCAGCCATATTCTGGTACTGGTCAGTAATCGTAAGCTTCACAGTGCCTTCTCCCCATTTTTCATTGAGATTTTTTTCGATATGGCGAAGAGTTTCTTTTCTGGCTTCAAACAGATTCTTGTCGTGATCCCTTACAATGTAATGAAGCTTTGCTTGTGCCACATCTCCACTCATACCGGTCAGATGGTAGAATCCTTCATAATCCTCCGTTTCACGCGGGATTTCAAGTCCTGGAAGCATGTTATTGATTTCAGCGGCAACCAGGCACGCATTGATCATCGTATCCTTGCTGGAACCCGGATGCACAGCAAAGCCGGTAATTTCAAAATCTGCCTTGCATGCATTGAAGTTTTCATACTGAATTTCTCCTTCGGTATCGCCATCCAGAGTGTAGGCAAACTGTGCAGCAAATTTTTCTACGTTAAAATGATCAGTTCCACCACCGACTTCTTCATCTGGTGTAAAAGCGATTGAGATCGGTCCATGAGGAATATTTTCTTTGATCAGTGCTTCAGCCATGGTCATGATCTCGGCAACTCCGGCTTTATCATCGGCACCAAGAACAGTTGTACCGTCTGTTGTGATCAGGGTGCGTCCGGCAAGAGATGGAAGATGCGGGAAATCTTTTACGGTAAGGGTACGTCCACTTGTGCCAAGCGGCAGATCACCGCCATCGTAGTTCTTGTGTACGACCGGGATGATGTCATGGTCACAGTAATCGGAAACGGTATCCATGTGTGCGATAAATCCGATAGATGGTTTATTCTCATATCCTGGTGTGGCAGGAATCTTTCCATATACATAGCAGAATTCATCCAGACTTACGTCAGAAATCCCGAGGGCAGTCA
>OHWY01000256.1_pt1 | contig 15377 bp, 16 predicted proteins | sample 1579801 | NCBI WGS metagenome assembly OHWY01 (sample SAMEA3882536, study PRJEB24775) | human gut metagenome | biome: human-associated habitat; feature: intestine environment; material: feces | place: Netherlands | collected 2009/2010 | reverse complement strand
ATTATGAAAATCTGTCTGCAGTGGAAAAAAATATCGCTGATTTTTTTATTTCCAATGAGGAAGATATGGATTTTTCATCCAGACATATTTCTTCGATACTGTATGTGTCAGAGGCATCTCTGTCCCGATTCGCGAAAAAATGTGGTTATAAGGGCTATCGGGAATTTGTGTTCAAATACAAAGAATCATTCGGAGAAAAAGATCACCAGATCACAGGACAGATGAGAGAAGTATTTGACTCTTATCAGGAGTTACTGAACAAAAGTTATAATCTGGCAGATGAGGCGCAGCTTCGCCGGATTGCCGGGAAGATGTCAGAGTGCCGGCGGGTGTTTGTTTACGGGAAAGGAAGTTCCAGCCTGGCAGCCAGAGAGATGCAGTTCCGGTTCATGCGGCTGGGACTGGATATGGATGCGGTGGATGAGACCCATATGATGCGGTTTCATTCGACGATCGTACAGGAAGACTGTATGGCGATCGGCATCAGTATCAGTGGCAGGACGGAAGTGATGGAATGTCTGAAACAGGCACACCGGCAGGGAGCCTACACGGTACTGCTGACAGCCAACGACCGCCCGGAATACAGTGAATTCTGTGAAGAAGTGGTATGTCTGGCGGCAAAGAAAAACCTGGACTTTGGCAATATCATCTCTCCGCAGTATCCGATTCTTGTGATGACGGATATTTTATACGGATATTATCTGGAGATCGATTCATCTGTCAAACAGGCACGGCATGATAATTCTGTCATGCTCTTAAAGTCAAGACAGATTCAGGATAAGGACGAAGGAGGAGAAGGAAAACAATGATCATCAAGGGAGCAAAAGTCTATACAGAAGAAGGAACATTTGCGGATAAAGAGGTCTGCATAACAGGGGAAGTTTTTACAGAAACCGGTGGGGACGGAGAAAAAGTGGTCGACGGCAGCGGCTGTTATCTGATTCCGGGACTGACAGATATTCATTTTCATGGCTGTATGGGAAAGGATTTCTGTGACGGAACGGAAGAGTCCATTCAGGTAATGGCAAATTATGAGGCCAGCCAGGGCGTGACAACGATCGCACCGGCAACCATGACGTTTGATGAGGAGCGGCTGACACGGATCGCGAAAGCGGCGAAAGCCCATAAAAATGAAAAAGGTGCGATCCTTTGCGGAATCAATATGGAAGGCCCGTTTATCTCCATGGCAAAAAAAGGGGCACAGAACGGAAAATACATCCACAAACCGGATGTGGCAATGTTTGAACGGCTGCAGGAAGCCGCAGGAGGTCTGTTCAAACTGGTAGATCTGGCACCGGAAGAAGAAGGTGCGATGGAGTTTATCCGGGCGGAAAAAGGAAAAGTCGTGCTGTCGATCGCACATACAACAGCGGATTATGAGACAGCAAAAGCAGCGATCGAAGCAGGTGTCACTCATATGACCCATCTGTACAATGCGATGAACCCGATCAACCACCGCGCACCGGGACCGATCATTGCGGCAGCAGATGACGCACACTGTGAGGCCGAACTGATCTGCGATAACGTACATATCCATCCGACAATCGTGAGAAATACATTCAAGATGTTCGGAGAGGATCGTGTGATCTTCATCAGTGACACCATGGAAGCTGCCGGTCTGGAAGATGGCATGTATGAGCTGGGCGGACAGCCGGTGATCGTAAAAGGAAACCGTGCGACCCTGGAAGACGGAACTATTGCAGGTTCCAATACCAACCTGATGAAATGTATGCGTACCGCTGTGAAGCAGATGGGAATTCCTCTGGAAAAAGCGGTAAAATGTGCAGCAGTCAATCCGGCAAAAAGCATCGGTATCTACGACCAATATGGCAGCATCACACCGGGAAAAGTAGCAAATGCAGTACTCCTTGACCAGGAAACTCTGGAAATTAAAGGGGTTATCCTGAAAGGGCAGATGCTGTAAATCATGAGAAGAAACCTATAAGGACGGAGTATACAGATCTGACCGGCAGAGAGTACGCAACGGTGAGAAAACAGAGATACAGGAAGATAAAAAACAGGAGCAGAGACGGATGCGATACCGTTTTGCTCCTGTTTTTTGTCTGGCATGATAAAAATCACCGTTTCAAATGTTCCCTCAGATTATCATCTTCATAATCAAATACACAGCGATCGTAAGCATTGATCACATGAGTCTGATTATACTGATCGTAGCGTTTTTGATTCCGTCCGTAAGACATATGTACATGCCCGTGGATAAAAAATCTCGGGTGATACTTGTCCATCAGAGTGTTGAAGACCTGAAATCCCTGGTGTGGGAGATCCAGACCATCGTTTAACTGGTAGGCGGGAGAATGGGTCAGAAGAATATCAAATCCGCCGCGGTACAGCAGTGGAAACCATAGTTTTTTGACCCGTTTTTTCATTTCTTTTTCAGTATACTGATTAATCCCGGGGCGATAGCGCATAGAACCGCCCAGTCCCAGAATACGAACCCCTTCATGGACATAGATCTGATCTTCGATACAGATACATCCATCCGGCGGTGTCTTTTCGTACTTGTCATCGTGATTTCCCCTTACATATAAAACCGGTGCTGTGGTAAAGGTGGCGAGAAAAGACAGATAGTTGGGGTTCAGATCTCCGCTTGAGAGAATCAGATCGATTCCCTCAAGCTTTTCTTTCTGGAAATAGTCCCAGAGATACTTGGATTCTTCGTCTGCAATTGCTAATATCCTCATAATTAAAATCCCTTTTTGTTGTAAGCCGCGCTTTGTTGTCTAAATCTCCGGGTTGTCGATACCCTGCAGCATCACTACAGGTTTTGCTTTTTCAATCAGATCTTCCATCTTTGGAATATAACCGATGACATTCTCAGCCAGCCAGTCCATGGTGATGATCTCTTCCGGATCCATAACAGCGTCTGCATTCTTCTGAACAATACCGGACTGAGAATACAGTACACCGGAGAACGGATTATAATTCATTTCGCAGATACTCTTTTTTAACAGATCGACCAGACGGGCGGTACCGATCGGCAGGTGCTGGGAGCAGATCACGTCGATGATGCCTGCGGACATACCCCACCAGTAGTTCAGACCTTTGGTGGAATCGCTGGTGTCGTCGATTTTCCATGCTCCGTTCATGATGTTACGAATCATCTGTTCATAGAATTTACCCCAGTGCCAGATAGGCATCGCAAGGTTCAGAGGCATATCTTCGGAATCACGGTACAGACCGAAATGTCTGGACGGTTCTCCGGGAATCGTCATATCCTGACCGGAAATATAGTGGACTTCGTTTTCGGCGAAACTTTTTGCCACATCGTGATCTTTCAGGGTAGACCATTCCAGGTACACTTTCGCACGTGGATTAACCATTTTTGCACCAAGGGCGAAGGCGTTGATGTTGGCAGCCATACCGAAAATCGGATAGTCGGCAATATAACCGATCTTGCCGTTTTTGGACATTGCACCTGCGATAGCTCCCATCAGAAATTTTGCTTCATACATACGTGCATAGTAGGTACGGATATAACGATGGGAAGTGTTCAGAGAACAGTTCAGGATCTTCACTTCCGGGTGCTCGATGGCTGCCTTCAGGCTGGCTTTCAGAAGCGGCGGGGAAGTGGTAAAAATCAGGTTGTTGCCGTCGGCGATGGCTTTTGCAAGCAGATCGTCAGCATTTTCTTCAGTGGCGTTATCGTAGCAGGTTGTGGATATCTGATCCTCAAAGGTCTGCTGCAGATGCATACGGCCAAGTTCATGTGCATAAGTCCAGCCGGATATTTCGGCGTTTTTCTCGTGGATGAAAGCCACAAGAAGTTTTGGGGTGCTGGTAGGGATCAGACGGGCGAAGAAGTTTTTCTTTACTTCGCTTTCGTCGGTAGGATCCATCTGCAGTTCCACAGATTCGTCGGTAGTCAGAAGCCGGAACTCATCCCAGGATTTTGCCAGCTGTTCTTTCAGCTCCACGGCAGTCATATTGTCGAGTGAACGGTAGTCATACAGACCGATAAAATAAAGGAACGCATCACCGGTAGTAATCGGGATCTTATCACCACCATTTGCCTTGTATTCGGCACGGAAACGGTTATAAGAAGATGCAAAATCCAGTCTGTCGTCATCGCTCCATCCTTCATCCGGACGTTTGCCAACGAGACGCTGCAGTTTGGCAAAGCTCCCCAGTTGGGTGAACCAGATATAGTTGATACGAGACAGGGCGTAAAAATCCATGAACTCATAATAAATTTTATTTTCTTTTTCTTCCGTTCTCGGGGGAACGATACGGGTAACATTGCCCGGAATAGATACTGCATCGAAGAACTTTAATACGCTGACCCGTTTGTTCCCTTCTTCCACATAGAATTTGTTCATGAATTCATATGCTTTGATGGGTTCACGGATCCCTTCATTCAGATGCGCCTTGTACAGGGCCATCCATTTGTATGCAAATTCTGTGTTTTCTTTCAGCAGAGGTTTGAAACTTTTGCTGAATGCGGAACTTCTGCCTGCAGTTTTGGTTCCTACGATCAGTTCAGAAGGGATCTGAACCAGTCCAAGAGGAACCTCCCGGACAGCGACAATGTTTTTTTCTTTTAATATATCATCAAGATTGGGAAGAATCTCGCCTTCTCTTTTGCCGGCGCGCATCGCTTTATAATAGTCGTTTTGTGCTTCGGCCATGGTTGCTGTTATTGCCATAGTTTTACCTCCTGTAAAAATAAAGTGAAGCTGTTATCTGTAAATTGCACTCTTGTAATGATCAGATAGTCGGAATACATTGCGACTCGTAATTGTAAGAGTGTCAAACAGTTACGATGTTTTATAAAAATATCGTATCATCGTGATAAAGAGAAATCAAGCGGTTTTTGTTGAGGAATCCAACGGGAGTGTGGTATAATTACAGAAATGGATGTCCATCGACTGACATATTTAAGATACAACAGAAAATTCGGATGTGAGAGGTGAGATTTATGGATCAGGCGTACGAAATGTTTCATGAGGTGTTGGTAAAACTGTTCAATGATATTATGAATATCGAAGCGAAAGCAATTATAACGCCGGAATTTAAGGATATCACCAATAACGATATGCATGTGATCGAAGCCGTGGGCATCAAAGAGCCGAGAAACATGACTTCGGTGGCTAACACCCTGGGGATCACGGTGGGAACGCTGACGATATCGATCAACGGTCTGGTAAAGAAAGGCTATGTGCACCGGGTGCGAAGCGATGCAGACCGGCGGGTGGTGCTGGTGTCTCTGACGGAAAAAGGGGAGAAGGCATATCATCATCATGCGAATTTTCATAAGAAGATGGTAGAAGCTGTTGTTGAGACGCTGGATGAAGAAGAGATCCCGGTTCTGACAAAGGCACTGGACAATCTGTATCAGTTTTTTAAGACGTATAACGGTTAAAATGAAAAATCCTCTGTCACTCTTTCATTAGAAAGGGCAGGCAGAGGATTTTTGGATTCTCCGGCTATACATGGATCCGGTCTAATACTTCTCCGATCGGCTCATGGATCGTCAGAGTTGCGCCTACATCACGGGCAGTTGCATCCTTGTTGATGAGTACCAGATATTTGCCGTGGAAATAATCGATAAATCCGGCAGCAGGGTAGACCACAAGAGAAGTACCGCCGATGATCAGCATATCTGCTTCTGAGATGGCGCGGATACTTTTCTGGATAATCTGATTATCCAGTCCTTCTTCGTAGAGAACTACATCCGGGCGGATAGTTCCGCCGCAGTCGCAGGTTGGGATTCCTTTCGATTCTTTTACAAAACGTGCACTGTACTGCTTTTTGCAACGCATGCAGTAATTGCGGTGGATACTTCCATGAAGCTCCAGTACATTTTTGCTTCCGGCAGCCTGGTGGAGTCCGTCGATATTCTGTGTGATAACGGCGGTCAGCTTTCCGGCGGCTTCCAGTTCGGCAAGCTTCAGATGTGCTTTATTTGGCTTCGCATCAAGGAACATCATTTTCTCTTTATAAAAATCATAAAATTCTTCCGTATGCTGCATGAAAAAGCTGTGGCTTACAATCTGCTCCGGTGAGTAGCGGTACTTTTGTTTGTAGAGTCCGTCTGCACTCCTGAAGTCCGGAATATTACTCTCGGTAGAGACGCCGGCACCGCCGAAAAAGACGATTCGGTTGCTCTCGTTAATCATGTCCTGTAACTGTCTGATCTTGTCCATAATTTGATAACCTCTTTTCCTGGAAAATCAAAACCTGTCTTTTTAATCACAGTATACCAAATGAAACGAAAAAAGAGAATAAAATAAAAAAATTCCTTGTCCCAAAAACATGCACCGAGTATACTATAAAGTATTGGATTGTGGAAAATTGGGGAAATCTGCAGACAAAATACATATGTTAGGGAGAGCGTAATATGAAAATGTCAAATATGAGGAATCTGTGTCTGATTTTATTGGGGAATACAGTATATGCACTTGCAATTGTAATGTTTATCCTGCCGAATGATATCATTACCGGAGGGACCACGGGGCTTGGAATTGCCGTGAATCATTATTTTGGATTACAGATCCATACATTTGTACTGATCTTCAACACACTGATGTTTCTTCTGGGGGCTGCAGTGCTTGGTATGAAATTTGCACTTACTACACTGGTCAGTACGTTTTATTATCCGATCATTCTGGGAATACTGGAGAATGTTCCGGTATTACAGAACGTCACAGACGATAAGATGCTTTCAACGATCTGTGGAGGTCTGATGATCGGACTTGGAATCGGAGTTGTTATAAGATGCGGAGCATCAACAGGAGGTATGGATATCCCGCCGCTGGTACTGAATAAGAAATTCGGACTTCCGGTATCTGTTATGCTCTATGTATTTGATTTTGCGATTCTGATCTTCCAGATGGTATTTACCAATAAAGAAGAGATCATCTATGGTATCCTTCTGGTATTGATTTACACGGTGATGCTGGATAAAGTGCTTCTGATGGGATCGACCAGAACACAGGTCAAGATCATTTCCGGAGAGTATGAGAAGCTGAACCATCTGATCCAGGAGAAGCTTGACCGAGGAACTACACTGGTCTACACGCAGACCGGTTATTTGAGAAAGGATCAGCCGATGATCCTTACCGTTGTGTCTAACCGTGAACTGATGCGGCTGAACCAGATCGTGCAGGAGACAGATCCGCAGGCATTTATGATCATTGGCAATGTAAATGAGGTCAGAGGACGGGGATTTTCAACACAGAAAGTATATAAAAACGAAGTGGGCATGAATGAATAAACAAGAGCTTGAGAATGAGGAAGTAAGACAGGAAGAGAAAAAAACAAAGAAGAAAAAGGTCCGGAAAAAGAAGACCATGTTTGGACATATCCGCAGTATCATCAGTATTCTTCTGGTTGTGGGAATCATCGGAGGAAGCTACTGGTATTACGCATTCCAGTACAGAGCCGAGGTGGAGCCGGAGACAAACCGGAAGGTGACGAATACGGATTCCGTTTACACGATGGAGCAGTATCTGAAAACGCTGAAGCGCAACCAGACTGTTTATAAGTACGCGTGCGATGAAGCCGAAGTGGACAATGACTACGGGACTTATGTTGTGCCTGGACTGAAGTCAACAAGGACGCTGAAAGTAAAAGGGGACGGAGAAGCAGAAGTCTGCACATCCATGACACCACAGGGACTTGCATTTACAGAGGATTATATTCTGGTCAGTGCTTATTGTAAGACAAAGGCACATGATTCGGTGATCTATGTGATCGACAAAGAAAGCAGACGGTTTGTGAAAGAGATTGTGCTGAACACCAAAGCCCATGTGGGCGGAATGGCATACGATACGATGAACCAGATCCTGTGGGTGACAGGACAGGGTTCCACCTGGGCGCAGGCAAATGCGATCACACTGTCTCATCTGGAAAATTATTCCTTTGATGACGGATATCATCCGATTGAATTCGATATGTCTTACAACCTTTATAAGATCAAGCGGGCGTCATTTATGACGTATCATGACGGCGCATTGTTTGTCGGATTCTTTACACAGGATAATGCTAGTGTCATTGAAAAATATCTGATCAATGCAGACGGCACCTTGTATGAAAAAGAAGACATGAACCTGAAACGGACGGTCGGCGTGACGGAGCCGGTTGCCTATGCGGTCAGTATGCAGGTAATTTCCGGTAAGGTGCAGGGAATGGCATTTTACAACAATAAGATCCTGCTTACCAGATCCTGGGGGATCCTGCCATCGGAGGTACAGATCTTCAACTATTCCAGATATGGAATCTTGTCAACCTCCGAAGCTTATAAGACGATCAAGTTTCCGGAGAGGCTGGAACAGATCTATCAGGACGGTGGCAGCATTTATGCACTTTTCGAGTCGGGGGCTTATGCCTACCGGATGTCATCCATTAACCGAATTGACCGTGTTGTGAAGCTGAAAGGAAGCAAACTGGTAAAATAAAGACTGAAATCCATGAAATCTGCTTGAATCGGAAGTAGATTTATGGTAAAATACATGAGTGGTTTAACCATCAGGAGGTGTGATTAGTAATGGAAATTTTAAAAACAGTACTTTTAATTTTATTTGCAATAGATTGTATCGCATTGACAGTAATCGTATTGATGCAGGAAGGTAAGTCAGCAGGTCTTGGAACAATCGCAGGTATGGCAGATTCTTATTGGGGACAGAACAAAGGACGTTCTATGGAAGGCGCACTTGTTAAGTCTACCAAGTTTTTAGCAATTCTGTTTATTGTACTTGCAGCAGTCCTGAACCTGAAAGTTTTTGCATAACGAATGATTGAAAGAAGATGAGGAACACTCTATAGTATCTATAGGGTGTTCCTTTTTTGACAGGAGAAGAGATGGACGAATTATTTGAAAAAAGAAAGAAAATTATTTATGAATTTATCTGTGACGAATTTTATGTGCCGATGAAGCTGAAAGAGTTGTCGATGCTGCTTCAGGTCCCGAAAGATCAGAAAGGGGAACTCAAAGCTGTCATGGACAGCCTGGAAAAAGAAGGCAAGGTACATGTCACACAGAAAGGAAAATACATCAAAGGTGAGGCAAAGCAGCTGCGTGGAATGTTCCAGGCAAACGCGAGAGGCTTCGGCTTTGTCACTGTGGAAGGTGAGAGCGAAGATATCTTTATCTCAGAAGATGATATGAACGGTGCCATGCAGGGAGATGAGGTAGAGGTTGTCATCACCGAAGCACCGGAAGGAAAGCGAAGAGAAGGAAAGATCACGAAAATCGTACAGAGGGGAACCCAGCGGATCGTCGGCTATTATCAGAGCCGGAAGAATTTCGGATTCGTTGTGCCGGATAATGAGCGTTTCCTGCAGGATATCTTCGTACCGGCAGAGCGCTCTAAAGGAGCTGTGACCGGGCATAAGGTTGTGGTAGAGCTGACCTCTTATGGGGAGAATGGAAAGAAGCCGGAAGGAAAGATCGTAGAGATCCTGGGGCATGTGACCGATCCGGGAGTTGATATTTTGTCGATAGTCAAAGGATATGATCTGCCAACCGAATTTCCGGAGAAGGTACTGAATCAGGCAGAGCGTGTGGCAAAGGCAGTGACGACCGCTGATATGGCAGGACGTAAGGACGTGCGGAGCTGGCAGACCGTGACGATCGACGGCGAGGATGCGAAGGATCTGGATGATGCGATCACTCTGACAAAAGAGGGAGACTGTTATATTCTGGGCGTGCATATCGCTGATGTGACCAATTATGTGCAGGAGAACAGCGCTCTTGACCGGGAAGCACTGAAAAGAGGTACCAGTGTCTATCTGGCAGACCGTGTGATCCCGATGCTGCCAAGAGTTTTGTCTAATGGAATGTGTTCATTAAACGCAGGCGAGGACCGGCTGGCACTGAGCTGTATCATGACCATTGATGTGAAGGGAAATGTAGTCGATCACCAGATTGCAGAAACTGTGGTAAATGTGGATGAACGCATGAGCTATACCAGTGTGAAAAAGATTCTTGAGGATCGGGATGAGGAAGAATGCGAACGATATCATGATCTGATCCCGATGTTTGAACTGATGAAAGAACTGTCACACATTTTGAGAGAAAGACGCCACAGAAGAGGGGCAATCGACTTTGATTTTCCGGAGGCAAAGATTATTTTAAATGAAAGCGGTGAGCCGGTGGATATTAAGGCTTACGACCGCAACGTGGCAACGAAGATCATCGAGGATTTTATGCTTGTTGCAAATGAGACGGTTGCAGAGGATTATTTCTGGCAGGAGATTCCATTCTTATACCGTGTGCATGAAACACCGGATGAGGATAAGATGAAGAAACTTGTGACATTTTTGCAGAATTTCGGATATACCATGCATATGCAGGGAGGACAGGAGATCCGTCCAAAGGAAGTCCAGAAGCTTCTGGATAAGATCGAGGGGACTCCGGAAGAAGCCATGATCTCAAGGCTTGCACTCCGTTCGATGAAGCAGGCGAGATATTCGCCGGATAATGACGGACATTTCGGACTTGCGACCCAGTATTATACGCATTTTACTTCACCGATCCGGCGCTATCCGGATCTGCAGATCCACCGGATCATCAAAGATAATCTTCGAGGCAGGATGAACGATGCAAAGAGGCATCATTATGAAAAAATCCTGCCGGAGGTGGCGATGGAGACAAGCTCCTTAGAGCGCCGTGCGGATGAGGCAGAGAGAGAGACGCTGAAGCTTAAGAAGGTACAGTATATGCGGAATTTCTTCGGACAGGAATTTGAAGGAGTTATTTCGGGTATCACGAAGTGGGGAATCTATGTAGAGCTTCCGAATACCGTAGAAGGTCTAGTGCATGTTACCAATATGACGGACGATCATTATGATTACGATGAAGAACATTATCAGATGATCGGTTCCCATCACAGAAAGACCTACAAGCTTGGGCAGAAGGTGAGTGTGAAGATGATCGATTGTGATGAGATATCAAGAACCATTGATTTTAGACTTGTAAAGGAAAGAAAAGAGGAGAGAGAAGATGGCTAAGGCAAAAGCGCAGGGCAAGATGATTGCGAACAATAAAAAGGCGTATCATGACTATTTTATCCTGGATACTTATGAGGCAGGAATTGCACTTGCAGGTACGGAAGTAAAATCCCTCCGCATGGGAAAATGCAGTATCAAAGAATCCTTTATCCGTATTGAGGATGGGGAAGTGTTCATCTATGGAATGCATATCAGCCCATACGAAAAGGGAAATATTTTCAATAAAGATCCTCTGCGTGTGAGAAAGCTCCTTCTTCACAAATCGGAGATCAACAAACTGATCGGTAAGACCAAGGAAAAAGGAATGGCGATCGTGCCACTGAAGGTGTATTTCAGCAAGAGTCTTGTCAAAGTAGAGATCGGACTGGCAAAAGGTAAAAAACTATACGATAAGCGTGATGATATCGCGAAAAAAGACCAGAAGCGTGAGGCAGAAAGAGAATTCAAGATACGTAATTTCGGATAAAACAAAACTGTCCCCTTGAAAAAAGTGAAAATTGTATATTTTTACAGAGACAGTGACGCGGTACAATGTTCAATAACCTGATGAATCAATGTACTATAGTGTTTCACAAGGAATAAGAAAGGATGGGACAGACTATGAAAACAAATTCAACCGTTATGAAAATTGCACAGACAGCGCTGTTTGCTGCACTTTGCTACGTAATCTTTACGTATCTGCAGATTAAAATACCGATGCCGGGAGGAGATGCAACATCAATCCACCTTGGAAATGCGTTCTGTGTGCTTGCCGCACTTCTTTTGGGAGGCTGGTACGGCGGACTTGCAGGAGCAATCGGAATGGGAATCGCGGATGTGATGGATCCGATCTATATTACCGGAGCACCGAAGACATTTATCCTGAAGCTCTGCATCGGACTGATCACAGGACTTGTAGCGCATAAGATCGCAAAGATCAATGAAAGTACCGATAAGAAATACATTTTCAAATGGAGCCTGCTGGCATCTGTAGCCGGACTTGCATTTAATGTCATTGCAGATCCGATCGTCGGATACTTTTACAAACAGTACATTCTGGGACAGCCGCAGCAGATGGCAGAGGTTCTTGCAAAATGGAGCGCAGCTGCTACCTTTGTAAATGCAGTCCTTTCTACAATCGTTGTAGTGATCATCTACAATGCACTGCGACCGGCACTTGCAAAGAGCGGAATGCTGGAAGTGGGGAAGACAAAAGAAGCGTAAAATGACAGATTGAGTAAATTATATGCGGAGATGCCTTGACATGAGCCTGGATGTCCGCATATAATATATAGAGCAAATGGGAGGGCAGAAGGTTGACTTCTGAACGGATCTTGTTTGCAGAAGCGTATTTTTGATGATACGGCTTCCAAGAACCAGGGCTTGTACTGGTTTCGACGGGGGCACGGAAGTCAAGGAAGCCATCCGTAGCGGGACACTACGTTAAAAGTTCCAACTAAATATAAACGCAGACGAAAATTTAGCGTACGCTGCCTAGTTGCAGCAGTCGGCCTTGAGTCTCTCATCGCTTAAGTAACCGGCTTCGACCAGATGAGGCACTTCGTTTCCAAAGCTTTGAGGGAATGGAAGAATTTATGAAGCTACTAAAGTAAGCAGCCTGTTGTTCGGCGGCTTATGGAGGGAATGTCAAAAGAATGACTGTGATGGGAGATGCCTTTATGGAAGAGCTTTCGGACAGGGGTTCGATTCCCCTCAGGTCCATACCTGTAAAACCGCTGAAAATGAGATGATTCAGCGGTTTTTGAATATGATGCGTCAAAATGAGGAGAGAGCTTTTTGCTCTCTCCTCATTTATCATATACTTTGCATTTAACAATATCGGTCTCTCTTTTTCTGCAACTGATTTTCCAATGGAACGATGTTTACATATTCGGCATGATTCTCTTCGATGCATGTCCTGACGGCATCAATGTCATCCGGATGGATCAGAAGCGCCATTCCGCAGGCAGCTTTGCCGTCAGTGTCACGCGGGGCAGGTGCAATACGGTTAGGAAGGCCTTGCTTATCCAGAAGCTCATGGAGCATCATGCCCTGTGTGTGATTGTCAAAAAGAATATAATAGCGGATATGTTTATTTTTTTCTTCCATTTTACTGATTCAGCATCTCCACAAATGCTCCGATTCTTGTACGAAGCTGTTCAGCATCTTTATCGGTGTAATCTGTTTCCAGAGAGAGTACCGGAATATTTTTCGCCTTCAGTGCTTCAGAAACTGCAAGCTTTTCTGTGTCGTACAGGCAGCAGAACATCAGACTGCAGTCGATGACGCCGTCCACCTGATATTCGTCGACCATACGGAGAATATCGTCGATACGTCCCGTATTTGGTGTGAAGCATGCACAGTTTGTCTTCATGTAACGTTTGGACAGATTCATGAACTGTTCATCCAGTGTTTCACCGGATTCGTCTACAAGATTTTCAAAATATCTTGTTCCTGTACACATCTCTTCGCAGACAACAGCAGCGCCGCTTGTCTCGATGATGTTATGTAATTTCCAGTTCGGAACTGCAAGAGGCGTTCCTGTAATCAGGATACGTTTTGTGCCTTCTGGTACAACAGATACACCATCCTTGATTCGTTGTTCCAGTTCGTCAGCCAGACGGTTACACATCTGGGCGCAGCGTACCGGATCATCGAAGAAGGAAATCTGGGTCATGAGCAGAGCATCTCGTCCGGAAATCGGCAGACATTTTGATTTTCTGCAGTCATAAACTCTCTGAAGAGCTTTACGTTTCTCATTGCAGATATTGATTGCTTCCGCAAGGTTTTCCGGTGTGATTTTGTTTCCGGTAAATTCTTCTACAATCTTTGCAAAATCTGTAATTTCTTCTTTCCATTTGATAATATCTTTTTCACGCTTCATCTGTGGAACGTCCATAATATGCATTGGAACGTCTTTTCCAAGGATTTCGTAAGCTTTCTTCTTGCCGTCGCAGGTAGTTTCCCCGATATACATATCTGCGATACGGAAGAATGGGCAGGTGCGTCCAAGTCTTGCTCCTACAGAAGCTTTTACAAGCGGACAGACATTTTTCGGAAGGACTTTTTCGCCGTCCGGAACCCAGAACTGGGAACCGCCGCAAAGTCCGGTTACGATACCATTTGCAGCGATGATTACTTCATCCGGTACATAAACGCAGAATGTTCCGAATACTTTACGTCCTTTTTTCTGCTCTTCAATTAATTCAGCCGGGCGGATACCGTGAACCTCAGCGATGACCATATCCCAGAAATCCATTGCTTTCGGACGGTTTTCCTGTGTCATAAATACATCCCCAACTGCTGTCGGAAGAACCTGACAGAGATTGTCATGATTTTTGACATCCATCCCAAGATCTTCCCACATTTTTTCATAATCAGCCATTTTCATTTCCTCCTTTTATACAATGACGATTTGTTAGTATTCATATATTTTGTCGCTATCCATATAAAATATTGTACAAAATGACGAATGAGTTAGTCAATGCATATGGTGAAATGTGTAAAATAACTATAAATAGGACGATATATAGAAAAAATGAATTATTGAAATACGTTTTACGTATAACCATGCAAATGTGGAATGTTGAAACTATAAAATCCTTATGATATACTGAGACAACAGATTAACGTATAGAATAGAAATTGAAGAAAACAAATTTATTAAAAATTTAAATATAAAGACTGAGGTGGAAGAGTATGCTGGAGACCGAAAGATTAATACTGAGAAAATGGACAGAGGAAGATGCGGAAAGTCTGTTTGAATATGCAAAAGATCCGGAGATCGGACCGGTCGCGGGATGGCCGCCGCATAAGAGCGTGGAGGAAAGCAGAGCTGTCATCAAAAATGTATTTGATGGAGCAGAGTGCTACGCAATCTGTGAAAAGGAAAAGAATATTGCGATAGGTGCTGTGGAACTGAAACTGAATGGATACACGAATAAAACAAAGCGTGACGATGAGTGCGAGCTTGGATATTGGCTTGGACAGCCATTCTGGGGAAGAGGCTATATGCCGGAAGCTTCCAGAGAGTTATTGAGACATGGATTTGAAGATCTTGGCATGACAACAATCTGGTGCGCTTATTATGATGGCAATCTGAAATCAAAAAGAGTGCAGGAAAAGCTGGGATTTGTTTATCATCATACCTGTAATGAAGTTCCTGTGCCGCTTTTACATGAGGTGCGGGTTGAGCATACGAATGTTATGACAAAAGAGCATTGGGAAGAAATCTACAGGTAATGGTCTGGAAAGCAGGAAGTAAGGGGGAGATATGCTGACAGAAAAAGAGAAAATCTGTAAAAAAACTAAAAAAAGTATTGACATTTGTAGAAAATAATAGTAGACTAAACAAGTCGCATAAATGTGATGAGGGATCATAGCTCAGCTGGGAGAGCATCTGCCTTACAAGCAGAGGGTCATAGGTT